>Ga0076292_103_pt1 | contig 63514 bp, 72 predicted proteins | sample RifGroC2_FD_67791 | JGI IMG/M metagenome (GOLD analysis project Ga0076292, IMG submission 67791) | Candidatus Saccharibacteria bacterium GW2011_GWC2_48_9
GCAACGTCTTAGTTTTCATCTGCAAAGCTGCATTTGCCAAAAAAGCATCGTGTCCTTTTTCGGCAATCGCTAGCTTAGCAAATTCGTAGATTGCCCGCGCGTCATCGTACGCCCTATGCCTGTCTTCGACCGCTATGTTATGGCGATTGATAATTTTTTCGAGACTATGCCCCTTGTGCTCTGGATACATACCGCGAGACATGCGCACAGTACAAAAAAGCTTCGGTTTGTAGTCATGGCCAAGAGCAGCGAAATGCGAGCGAAAAAACGAATAGTCAAACCGCACATTATGCGCCACAAATATAGCTCCGCCGAGAATATCGCGCAGCTCCTCGGCAATATCTTCAAAATACGGTGCACCCACTAAATCGCTATTACGTATACCAGTAAGTCGCTCAATCCACACAGGCACACCTGTTCCCGGATTTACCAAGCTTTTGTATTCTCGTACCACTTCGCCATCTTCGACACGAATTAGTCCAACTTCAATAATCCGACCCTTCGGGCCGTTCCCACCATTAGTTTCTATATCCACAAAGACTGCAGGCTGCGAAAACATGTGTTTCTATAGTAGCAAGAAACGCTGAGATATACCTGAGCCGTACACTATGCGTTACTGACCTGCTGCAATGAATCGATCAATAGAGAAAAGTACGTGCTCCCCTGATCGACCAAGTTATGATCTTCCGGAGCTGCCGTGATTGTTTTGAAATTATCCAAAGAGCGCCACTCTACCGAATCCACTTCGCCGTCAAGGTAGACAAACTGCTCATCGCCACTCAGCTCGTAAAGATATACGTTAGCCATGCTATTTGGGTTGAGATTTATGCGCCGCATTGCTCCTACGTAGTACAGCTTGTCCGCATCGATATGAATCCCCACTTCTTCTTGCGTCTCTCGCACAGCCGCTTCGACAGCAGATTCCCCGACATTGATATGACCAGCTGCGGAGATGTGGTACATCCCGGGCTTATTGGACTTAGTAAGTGACCTTTTCTGGAGGAGTATCTCTATGTCGCCGGCGTGATCTTTTTTCCAAAACCAAACATGCGCATTACCCATCACCGCATCTGGATGATTGCTAAACTCAAGCGGGGAATACCCATCAGTACCCAACGGCGTGCCGTTCTGATTGTATACTTGCCATAGTTCATCGTTGTGCATATCGGTAGTCCTTTAATTTATCTATATCAATTCTATTTTATCACTTGGCATCTAATAGCACGGTACTGTTCCCGCGTGTAGGTGAGCATGACCACCGATCAAAGAAAAAACGACCACAATAGTGATCGTCTTATCCTGGTAGCAGCGACAAGAATTGAACTTGTGACCTCAGGCTTATGAGTCCTGCGCTCTAACCAACTGAGCTACGCTGCCACATGAGAGTCGTATATAAATACAACTGTTCGAGTATTAGCGAAGTGAGATAAGTTGGTTAGGGCGTTGTGCGGATTATATTTTACCGCCTTTGGCTTGGCCAACTGAGCTACGCTGCCGCAAATACAAATGTTATTGTACCAGATAGCCAGTGGTTTTTCTAGAGCATCTCGCGCTATGCTGCGAGATCGTGTTCGCTTTGCGATAGCTCGTCTAGACCGGCGCCCAATATAATATTGTCCATCACGCCGCTACCGAGCTTTTTAGCTAAAAATAAGCGCTGACGAGCCTCGAGTCGGTCTGCGTCCATCAAGTCATTGACGTGCATCAGCTCTCCTTCTGCACGGGCAGGTGTCTCTACAAATTCCATGTTATTTCCTTTTGTTTGTGTTATGTTTTAATATATCTATATTAGCATAAAAGCTTTGATTTTGCAATACCTATTGGCTGTATTTTTGACTACTGTCGACCGCTTATGCTATAACTAGTCATGAGGCTTTATAAAAAATAGACACATATGACAGACATCATAGCGCTCTCGATCGTGTGCCTCGCAGCACTGATCCATGCTAGTTTTCAACTTAGTATCAGCACACTCACGCTCATGAGTGGGCATTCGCTCGGCCATGGCCGCTCTCACATGAGACTCTTAAGCCTACTGGGCGGATTTACACTTGGTGCCACCACAATGACTACACTACTACTGTGTACGCTTGGTCTTTTGCTGAGCTATCTTGTCACTTCGCAGCAGGTGCCATCGGTGTTATGGGCAGCAAGCTGCGGCATGCTATTCGGCGTGGGGCTAGCTGTATGGTTGTTTTACTATCGCAAAGGTAAAGGCACGATGTTATGGCTACCCAGGCAGACCGCCGAGTTCTTAGCCGAGCGCAGCAAAAAAACAAAAAATACCGGCGAAGCGTTTGCACTAGGGCTCGCGAGCGTATTTGGCGAGCTGCTGTTTATCGCAGCACCGCTGCTTGTATCAGTACTTATCATCCTACCCTTGGCTCCAAGTGTACAACTATCTGGCATATTGCTATACGTCGGTATATCGATGTCGTCCCTACTTATTGTCGCAATGCTCGTGAGTGGTGGACATAAGATAAGTGAAATTCAACGCTGGCGTGAAGCAAATAAGACTTTCTTGCAGTTTACTGCAGGCAGCGCCTTGTTTGTACTCGGCTTCTATCTCTACGTCAACGAAGTACTCACCATTCCGCTTGCGGCCGGAGGGCTTGCGTCATGACGGGGGACAAAGCTATAGACATCGTGAAATCTAGTGGCAAACGCTCAACAGAATCGTTTAGCCGAGACAAGTTACATCACAGCATCAAGGCAGCATGCCTCAGTGAGCGCAGTCACGACGGTGAAGCGACTAATACAGCAGATAAGGTATGCGATGCTGTCATCATATGGCTCGAGCAACGGCCGGTAGTGACGAGTCACGACATTAGACGCGTCGCTAGTAAGCACTTAACCCGCTATCATCCTGGCGCCGCCTACATATACGAACATCATAGGTATACAATATAACAAGGGGACTATAACAATATGGCCAAAAAACAAAAATTTGACTTCGATCTTATCGTCATAGGAACCGGCGCCGGTGGTAGCGCAGCCGCTACAATCGCAGCACGCGAAGGCAGACGCGTCGCTGTTGTAGAGGCAGACACTTTTGGCGGCGACTCGCCAAACTGGAGTGATGTGCCCACAAAAGCCCTCTTGCATGCCGCGCAGCTCTACGACGAAGCACGCCACGGTGCTCGTTTCGGACTTCGCTCAAGCACTATGAGCTATAACTACCCTAGTATTCGCACTTGGAAAGAGTTGGCCGTACGTCGTACTGGCGCCGGAGGCAACCGCAAATACTACGAAAACGAAAATATCACGACATTTCACGGACGCGCGCATTTTCTTTCGCCTCACGAAATCAGCATCAATCGCCGACACCTTTCTGCCGAGCATTTCCTGATTGCCACTGGCTCCAAATGGATTCTGCCAGATATTCAAGGTCTTGATCTTATCGATTATCTTACTCCTCGCACTATCCTCGAAGCAATACGACCGCCCAAGACACTCTATATCATCGGCGGAGGCTCTGTGGGCATAGAGATTGCCCAGCTTATGGCTATATTTGGCACCAAGGTGTATGTCGCAGACATCGCGAGCCGCATGCTACCACATGAAGACGAAGATGTCGGAAAGCTCATGGAGCAGCTGCTGTCACAGCACAAAGGCGCGACCATACTGACACAAACTCGCACATTGGCTGTCGAAAAAGAAAATAGCGGGGTTGAGCACTCGGTGCGTGTCGACGAGGTGCTCGTGGCAGCTGGTCGTGTACCCGAGGTAGATCTAGGGCTTGAGAATGCCGGCATAGAATATACACCAAAAGGCATCGAGGTAAATGAGCACCTCCAAACTACTGCAAAACATGTATTTGCCGCTGGCGACGTGCTAGGTCGAAGTAACAGCTTTACGCATACCGCTCTTCTCGAGAGTCGCATTGCCGCCCACAACATGCTCAACAAAAACAAAGTGACACCAGACTACACAGCGTCTCCTCGCCTCACCTTCACCTTCCCTGGTATCGCCTCGGTTGGACTTACGGAAAACGAGTGCATCAAACGCGATCTTCAGGTCAAGACAGGACTTGCGCCGCTCAACATGATCGCTCGCAGCAACACCAGTGACTTCCGCGACGGCTTTGTGAAGATTATCGCAGACAAAAAAGGCGTCGTACTTGGGGCAACAGTGGTTGCACCACATGCGTCAGAAATAATCCACGAACTCGCGCTGGCCGTCAAATACGAACTTACTGCAAGTGAAGTAGCCAATACGCCGCATGCATTTTTGAGCTGGAGCGAAGCGGTGCGAGTAGCGGCATCGCGCATCAAACTGTAGCAATTCTTCGCTGTTTTTATCTACACTTTTAGCATATGTCTCTAATACTGTGCCAATGACGGTTGTATTCTCTGCATAAATTTGATAAGATATGCTATGTATCGCGGGGTGGAGCAGTCCGGTAGCTCGCTGGGCTCATAACCCAGAGGTCGTTGGTTCAAATCCAACCCCCGCTACCAAAATTATAGAAAAGAGAGATTTGCTATATACGCAAATCTCTCTTTTGTTGTATCGACTTTACCCAATCTTCCCTACTACACTATTCTCACGGGCAACTTTTCTAGACAAATGAAAGCACCCTCCGTAAAGGGGCTTCCATGATAGGAGCGCTCCGCTGGAGGGTGTGATTGAAACGACTACTTGGCGGGACTGTTGCCCACGATCGACAGGGACGAGACGAAATTCCGTGTGTTGCGGTAGACACCGTATCCGATCTCCACTTGGTCGCCCTCTTTGAGCAACATGCAGAGCAGAAACTGTGCCTTACGGCAATTGTAGATCGTTTCACTCCCCTGCAAAGCGAAGAGGGTTCCTTCGATGGTGCCGAAAACGTTTTCTTCTTCGTACTTCTCGATTCGCTCGATCGTACCCGTGGTGATCGTTTCTTGGTAAGGTGCAGGGTCGTCACCACATGCAGTAAGCATGAGTGCCCCGCACACAACAGCTATCGTACCTTTGATGCGCACAGCGCTTCCTTTCGTAGTCGGATAACTGTATAATACTATAGCAGTTTATATAAATATTGTCAATACTATACTTCTCGAGGGAAGTATATGATAAAGCATAAGAAGTGATAAAATTATAATATGGCCTCTAAAGAACTAATGACCGAATGGAATAAGCACGACCTTGAAGGCGCTATTCAGCCCCCATTGTCGGAAGCCGAAGTGGACGCCTTGTCTCAAAAGGGTATCACGCCCGAAACTCAACTATCGTACTCAAATTATCGGTCGATGGCACGAAGCGCATTTATTGCCTGTACGCATTTTCGCACACAAGGCAGCCCAACAATTACCGCAGATACGGTAGCTGCATTTATACCAAATCGATAAATGAAATAAGGGTGGATGGAAAAAACATACATACAGCCGGAGTTGCCGGACGGCACTGAAATAGCCCCTGGCGCGCAAGAGTCTGAACCAATCTTTGATGAACGAGAATTGGTACTAGAACAATATGCCAACACCCCCATGGCCTACAGTATCAACGGAGAAACGTACTATGCACAGGGTTCGCACCACGCAATTATGCTATGCGAATTTTTGCAAAATGAACGACTTCCCGCAGCATTTTTCGCAGTGAAATTCGGTGAAGCAGCAAACCTGTATACTACACTAGAAAAAGATATTTCTGAATCGCTAGAAGATGAGTTAAGCGAGTTAACTCAGTCGACAGATGCTGAAAAAGATTCTCAACCACAAACTGAAAATACATCCGACTCTGCGGGTGTTATTGAGAGCGGCAAGTCAGAGGCACAAAAGGTGGACGAAAAGTCCATAACCTCGCCATGGATGCCACCCGAGTCCATTAGCAGCGCTGATTCAGCAGACAAGACACCTGAAACAAAACTCCCTGTGATGACACTGCGCATCGAGAATAACAACACGCCCGCAGACACAACCCAAGATGTCACCATAACACCCGAGCAAACTGCCACTACTAGTGGTAGTGATGTTCGCGCGGAGGAGGCGCCAGCAGCACCAAGCGCGTTAGTCGAAGCAGCAGCCGAACTCGGCAAACAAGTGGTTGAAAGCGAATTGCAAGACCCCACGGAAAACGAAATGGTTGATACTGCGACTGAACTGCAGCCGCTCGAAAGTCAGATACTAGCGCTACCACTACTTGCTCCTGCGCAACACGACGGACACCACCAACCAGCTTTAGTGGAATCAAATACCGTAGTAGAAGAAGATGGCGACATCACCCCGACTATATGGCCGCACACCCTACCGAAAAGTGATCTAACCCAAGATGTCAAACCTCACGGAGCTACTAATGAAGCTCTAAGCGAAAATGTTACAGAAGTCGCGCTCACAACACCGCCCAATCTCGACGAAACATTTATCCACTCAACCGAAGAGAATGATAGCGTTGCAGATTTCGACAACGAACCGCTGGTGTCGCATACGGTGACTGAAATGGAGATAGATACGGAGGTTAGCCCCATAGACCACGAGGAGTCGCTACATACCATCGACATGATACTCGAAGATCTGGAAACATTTTCTCAGAACTCTAGTATGCTTACTGGCGATATACTAGATCAAACCAGTGAAGGTGCTCAGGAAGAAAAGATTGCATTATTATACAAGTGCTACGAAGCACAGGTTGCACTTCAAACCAAAGCAAATGCCCTAAGCGAAGAAACCTCTCGAAATGTGCACCACGCGCTAGCGCAGCTACTTGAAGAGATAGGATTTGAAGATCCCGAAATGCATGCAAGAATTTATTTGGAAAAATACGGTGCAAGTAACGCGTTCGATACGCATCACATAAACGGATATATGAGCGCAACACCCCAAGATTTTAACCTAGTAGAAAGGTACCGACAATTAGCCAGTCTTGCTGTCGGTCTTATTATCCACGGAAACAACCGCCATCTACTAACCAAAGTAGCATAAGTAGCACGGTAGCATACGGCTGCATCTCGCTTTTGATTTAACGCCTGGTCATTTTAGTTAGTCGCCAGATGACAAACAGTATCAACAAGAAGCCCAAGAATAGCAGCGCTAAGAATGTAAAGCCGCGCAAGAAGTATAATACCGCCACTATCACTGCGATAATTCCCCACCACATCACCCACTGTTGACGCAGCACGGCCCCGACAGTTAATACAATCAAATGCTCAATCAAGAACACCAGCGAATAGCCAGAAATACCCATGAGTGCGTACGCACCCGTTGAGCCTGTCACGAGTACCATGGCTCCCATCAGTCGCACTTGGTAGTCTGCACCCTTGCGCCACCATGCTACGAGTGCAATCACCAGCGCCCACCAGTGACCATAAAACACGAAGTTAATTTCTGGTAACAGCGTTGATGCTATTCGTTGCAACCCAAATGTTGCGAGATACGCAGCAATTTCAATATAATCTCGCTTTTTATGAAGATACCCGTGAACCGCTAGTGTTGCAGCAATCAGCAATAGCGAACCGGCAGACATCATGATGTGCTGAGGGTCCACATCGAAAATTCCATATATCACACTCCAGCCAAGTACGACCCATATCGACAAGAGCGATATCCACTGCCGTACTTCATCGCGTTTGTCGACCATAAGCCAATAGGTAGCATAAAACACTCCCATCGACAGCCATGCGACTCCATATATTTGCCACATACTATCAAACTCAAGCCAGCTCCATGCTATATACAGTGCGCACACCAAAGCCGCGTTACCCACCGACAACAGCCAAGCCGTTTTCTCAATATACGAAGCAATCCAAGCTGTGACCGCAGCCACAATAAATACCAGCGCAGGCCATCCGTCACCCGCTTGTATCGACACAAGCAAAGCTAAGGTTGGGAAAACCGCGTAAGATATCTTGGCAATATTAGCGATGAGTGACTCGGGGTGCCGCAGCACAAGTCGCAAACAGAGTCCTGCGATACCCGCAACAAGAAGAAGTAGTGTGGCAGTACGAAGCACAGCAACACCCACAAAGCTGAGCCCAGAAAACACAATTGCCGCAAATACAACAGCACCGACACATAGCAGTCCATCACGTCGCTCTTGCTCAACACGAGCGTGGTGTGCCAATGCACCGCATACCAATAATGCAGCAGAGATTGTGGCGCTCACCAAGAGCCACCATTCGCTCGCAAGAGACGAATCGTATACCCATGCACCTACCGACACTACTCCGAGCGCTACGCCCACTATTTCAATAGCAGCAGATCTTAGTGGATACGACAGCAAGAGGAATATGCCACCGCTGAGTAAGGTTGTCCAGCCTATTGCAACCATACTGTCTGCCATCATGCCACTTAGTACAATGAGGCTACTATAGGCAACTACGGCTGCTGCCAACAGCGATGCAGCCGCCTGAGACCTGCCCAAAGACAGCGCGCGGTCTAGTGCTACGAGCGCAAGAAGAGCAAATACTGCAAATACACCTGCTATCACCTCGTACGAGACTACCGGTTCTATAACACCCCGACCGAGCACATACGGTAGCAATAACGATACGCCGAGACCCAGGTATGTCCACTCTGCTCGACGTAGTTTTAGCGTCGCTGCAAGTGAAATTGCGCCAAGTACCACGAGACTCACACTCACCCATACCCACATGGCATCAAGCATAGTCCATAGAGACATACCGACAAATATCGCCCCCAGTGCCGAAACAAGCCACATATTCTCTACACCTACACTTTTCGCATCAGCGGTTCGTACTCGCGCCAAGCTATACACCGCTTGAGCCGCCGCTAGCATGAGCCACCAGACACCAAATGAGGCTTCGTGCCAATTATAGACAGTGGCCAGGTCGTAGCCAATCAGGAGCAGTGCGATATGTCCGAGGCCACGTACCGCTGCTTCGTATATGTAATCTCGTTGCTGCAGCCACACCACCATGTAGTGTGCTGTCGCAACACCAAACAACACCTCGTACATGAACAAATCCATATATTCCATAGTGAAGAAACTTGCCGCAAGTGCTACAGGGGTAGTAAACTGTCCCGTTTGCTCAACAGGTGCCGCGAACAAAGCCGGTACACGTTTTGGCCATAGGTACTGTGCGGTATTGCAGACAATAGACACACCCATTAGTGCGATAAAATACCATACCATAGGGAGACTTAGCGTTGAGACTGCGGACATTGCAAGCGACAGGACAAACGCCATGGTGAGATACGACACCAGCTGGCTCTGGATACATATTGCTGCGTAGCCATAGGCGAGCAACCCCACTAGTGATGTGATGAGCCATGCGTTGGCGCCAGACAAGCCACCGAGTGACGTTAAAGCGAACCCTACAAATGGTATTACTGCTAGTCCCGTACCGATAAAAGCGGTTGCGGCTGGCTGCAAGCGAACAGAACGGCTATGAATCATAAGCCCTGATACATAGAATGCCACCATCACCAAGATAAGGCTTGTTAATTTTACGACCGGTGGCATCACAAGTGTAACGAATAGTGCAGCAGCCGCTACAATCAGAAAACTGCCGACATAGAGTAGCGTGTTAAGATTTTGCAATGTACGCTTTTCTTTTTGCGCCTCAATATCTTCTTTGCTCAATGCAGGCTGCGCCGCAGCTTGTTGCATAAATATCTGCGGCTCGTCATCTGAGTACTCATCGATATCATCTGCAATGATGCCGAGCTCTTCGGACATAGGCACAGCATCTGTCGCAACAGTATTCGTCTCTTTATTGCCCTCTTTTACGTAGTGAAGTAGCTTCCGCTTTGACAAACTACCATCACGCAACATTGCTTCTACTTTGTCGCCGAACGCTCGGTAGCCATCCCAGTAGCCTTGACTATAGTCGGCATCTGTATGAGTAGGCGCGTCAGGTCGCGTGTTTTTCGAGCGAGCATCCAGCCATAATACAAAAAATACCAATGCTGCCAAAAACCACAAAAACTCCACGTCATCCTCCTCTTATTCTTACGCTTATCTTAACGTGGTTTTGAGAAAATGACTATAGTGCTTTCGTATAAACAGTCGCTTAACTATCGCGATTGGCGTTTCCGCCAAACAAGAAGTTTCCCCATTGCGCCAAATTACTCGGCTTGGGCGTGTCAGAAACGGTGGCAGATTCTTCACCCCCCGCTTTGGTTGCCTCTGGAGAGTTTGGTGGCAGCAGAAGAAGCTTCTCACCGGGATCACCGTAGCCGAGACGCTCACGGACAGCGAGCTTCTTGTACTCTTCGCTCTGTAAATAGCGCTGTTCATATTCGAGCGTTTTGGTCTCAAGGTCCGTCAACTGCGCTTGTCTTGTCTTGTCTTCGACAACTTTTTTGAGCTCGTAATTTTTTTGCATGGCTTGCACGGAACCCCATATAAACCATGTAATGGCGATACCCACAAGCAACACCGTAATCACCTCGCGGGTCGGGTAGCGATAGCGTATATGATAGACCGTGCGTCGAATGCGTGTAGTAATACCCATTTCTACTTCATATTATAGCCTAATCAATCTCTCTGCGCTATAATGTACGGAGACGTGGGGCTGTAGCTCATCGGTTAGAGCAGGCGGCTCATAACCACTTGGTAGTTGGTTCGATTCCAACCAGCCCCACCATAGAAAAAAGCAGACTTCGTTCTGCTTTTTTCTATTCTTACATTAACTAGCCGTTAGCTATCTGTGCGACTCCTACCGTAAAGCAGAGCGAGTCGCAGATTCCTACGCACCCGCGGGTGGCGCTTCGTTGCAAGAGGTGATGTTTGATGCAGTAAATGAATATTTATAATAATCATTTGTAGCTGCGTACGCACCACCGATAACACCGCCGATCGCAGCATGATTACACATATAGCTATTGGCACTCATGAATCCCATTTCACGAAAACCCATTCTTTGGTATAGCGCCGAGTTTTGAGGTCCACCACTGGCCATATTCCAGGCGCTGATAATATACTGAGAGCCGTTGCTGGCATACATATAGCATCCCGTCATACCGCCCCTACCCTTACCGGTATTAGGGGTACTTTGGGGTAATGATTCCGGCACCCCCGGAACCCAATCTGTTTGTGCAGTACCGCCGTAGCAGTTTGCATCTGTCCTGACAGTCGATAGGTCGCCTGTAGACGGATACGTCGAGTTAATAGCATTGTATTTTTCAACGATTTTCTGCACGTTCTTAATATCACTTCTGGCCTGGGTATCCTTGGCTCTATTTTGTACACCATTAAACGCCACTATAGTAATAGCGGCTAGTATGCCGATGACGACAATCACGATAAGAAGTTCGACAATGGTAAAACCGTGTGTTTTCTTCATTTTTTCAGTATAGCGTAAGCGGTTTATAAATTATACAATTTTGTCAGATAGCTCGACTTATTGCGACACAGTTTCAGATTGGACGGCATTTTTTGACTCACTCCACCACGCTACCAGGTATTTCGTGCACGTGTGTGTTCCAATAACAAAACAAACGGAGTTATCGTCGTTGAGCGCCCTAAACTGATACTGGGAGCCATTTGTCACTGCATTTTGCGTAAAAGAATTGGTAGTGCCAGCGGCTGCACCAGGGGCGATAATCATCTGGCGCGTTACTCCGTTGAGATTTGCAACAGGCCAGTCGCCAGATGGATCGTTAACTCCTTGTGGCTGTGACGTTATGTAGGTATACGGATATACGCCCTTGTCTGCTTTGTAGATAGCAAGCGACTTCTTAAACTGATTGATTGCTGACTGCCTCTGCGAATCTCTTGCTCGCTGCTGCACACCGTTAAACGCCACGATTGTAATGGCGGCTAAAATACCTATCACAACGATCACAATCAAAAGCTCTACAATAGTAAAGCCGTGCGTATTGCGCCGCGCGGGAAGCTTACTGCTTACCACGGGAGAAATAGCATTACCAGCTAGACCACACTTCGTCCAAAGCGTTTTGATTGTGATGGGTAGTAGGGAATGCATGACTTGCTATCAGTATACAACATTACGCTTGTGCTAAAAACTTCGTGTATCTGCATAGGCGTTCTGCGAAATGCGTAGTAAAAGGTCTCGAGTATGTTGAAAGACCATTTCTAGTAGCTCACGGCTGCAACAACTTATAATCCAGCAGCTTTTTGAACTCGCTTAAGCGCATGTGCACGTTTATTTGCGTCAGCGTTACTGTCTAAGAATTCTTTGTTAAGTTCATGCTTCACGAGCACCTTCTCTAGGTCGATATCCTCTTCCGACATACCAGCCACCCTATGCTGGTCAACAGCGGCAAGGGTATCTATGCCTTTCATAAAAGCTGGATAAAGCCTGTGCGTATTACCCTCTGCTCCTAGCTGAACAGATTCTGGATCTTTATAACGAACCCGAAAAGCACTACCGTCAATTGCAGTCTGTTGCTCACTACCCCTTGTCATGTTGCGCTTATTGTAGAACTTCATAATTGCCTCCATTGCCATCGCTCTGTCAGTCAGCGATACGGCGACGCCGTGTTCCACGACTTCGCTGCCACCATCCATCTCAGCCTCAACCCAGGCATCTCGGACCCCCTCAGACTCATCGGTAACAGGTTCATCGGTAATATGGCCGAAATAATCGTCGTTGGGCAATATGTCGCCCTCAAGAGTTTCAACATCACGTGGATATTTTTCTGTGATCATACTGTTTTATATTATATCACTCTTATGCTTATAAATCAAGTATATAATCGTGACAATCAAAAACCCCTGCCGCGAGTGGCAGGGGGTTGTTTGGCACCTGTTTGTGTTGCTATCACTATAGCATCATACAGGCAACGTGTTCAAGCTTATTTTTTCTTCGAAATTGTCAAGAAACCGTTTCGTGGGTTTTCCTTGACGACGCGATCTTCTGGAAGATCTGTTGGTTCACCTTTTTCGTTCACTTCTTTTTTCGCAAAGAAGTAGATTGTCTGCGTTTTTCCACCGCGGAGAGTTACGTCTGACTTGTGCAGGTAGTAAGTGACGCCTTTTGAGTTAGTGTGACTATAAGCCATAAGAATGATACCTCCTATATTAGAACATCTTACATAAGTTAGCGTATCTCTAGTGTGCCTCTGTTGTCAACACTTAGATATCTTGATACTTACTCTTGAGAAGCAATTTGAGCACGACAAGTGTTATCATGCGGCCAAGAATAAGCAGTACTATGAAGACGCATGCGAAGATGGAAAATCCCGCAAAATCTGGCGACCATAGCGGCGACGCAAACACGAAACGGTACCGATCTGGGTCTGGCATCTTTACCTGCGATACGGGGTCGCTATCAGGGGCGTATTTGGCATATTCTCTTGCAAAACAGTCTACGTAGCCTTGGTTGTAACCAGAGAACTGGGGCTTACAGATTGCGTCAACCTGTTGGTTGATCACTGCTCCACTTTGATTGGCAGTAGCAGCTTGCTCGACTAGTGCCGCCTTGTCTCGTTCATACTGTGATGCTAAATATACATCGTTTTGTCCGGTATTCATATGTGCACTTACATAATGCTGTAAATCGAGCAGTCTATTGCGTGTTGTTTCAGACTTACCTTGTTCATCTGCCGAGATAACAGCATCTCTGCGTTGCGTCATGCCTACATTATTCAGACGTAAAAAAGTCGCCGCAACAAACGCCATCAACACCAGCAAAATCAATAGCTGCCAGGTTTTTATACGCTGGAGGTTTTTGATTGTTTTCTGGACTGTGCGTTGTTTAGCCACGAATTTCCACCTTCTTAGACTTCTGACTTAGTATAGCAAACTAACGAGAGTGTCGGTAGATAGGGAACCTTGCCGACATAATGAACAATATCGCTATCCCGGCAAAGATAAATGTCGCTCCGAGCGCTATCTGCGCATCTGTTGTAATGGTGAGGGCGAGAAATAGCACGAGGCTAGCGACTACGCCGCCGACATTGAGTGCTGCTTCGATGCACAACACGTAGACAATGCGATGACCGGTGCGGTCCGCCAAATCAAACATACCCCGCATAAACGCCATGGCGTAGCCAGCAGCAGCCACTTCGTTCAGTACGTTTGTCATCACCGCAGATACCGGCGTCACGACAAATGGGCGCATGAGATGCGTGAGCGACTTCAATGCAGTTGTGGAAATCAGTAGTTCACGCCCTCGCTTGCGGTCAATCAGCACACCGTATACATGCGATACAATAAGTCCTACAAACACCGCGATAGCCGAGAGTGCACCGATTTGTGCATACACCACATCTCCAGATTGCATAAATACAACCGACGCAAGAAACAGTGGCCAAATAACCATCACCGCAGTACTGTCAATGCCAACTGCCACCTCAGCGCGCATGCTACGCCACGCCATAGCCCAGGGGAATCCACGAAAATCCAATTTCTGCCCCAGTCGCACTGGCTCGGCCGTACGAAACAGCGGTACCGCCGCCAGAAGGAGCAGTACTGAAGCAACCCACATTGTCACTTCTGGATTTATCAACCAGGCTATCAAACCACCAACCAGCGGACTGATACCGGCGGCTATCTTGTCGATAATATTCATGTAGCCAATCTCTTTGCCTGCATTGTCGTCGTGTTTTACTTTAGAAAAATCTACCAGGTGTGCAATTGAATACAGTGTCATCGAGCTACCTTGGCATAGTGTATATGTTAACAGGGCCCATATACCGATTTCATCAAGGAACGAAAAAGCAATGAGCGATGGGATGCTGACGACATTGGCTATCAGCATCGCATGCTTTGGTCCAACACGCGCTACTATCTGTGCGCCCGGATACGCCATCAGTGCCTTAAACAAGAAATAAATCACATAATAGCCAGCGATAAAATGAAGTGAGTAGTCGTTTTTGAACATGTATATCGCTACAAATGTCGCAATCATGGCGTTTGCCGTCATACGCAACATGCGCGCAGTATACAGCTCGGCTATTTCACCAAATGTAGCATTACGCCAAAAATGTCGACGTACAAGTATACGATAGATAAATCCCTGAAACATGTGTTTGTTTGCCCTTACCCTATAATCTTACTTAGTATTTTGTCATAGTTTTTGCTTATGCACAATAAAATTGCTTATGCTGTCGTGATATACTAGCTACAACACTAGTCAACATTTAACGAGATCCCTTGATGAAACATCGAAACACAGGCTTCACTATCGTTGAACTACTCATAGTAATTGTGGTGATCGGCATACTAGCGGCCATTACTATAGTTGCTTTCAATGGCGTTCAGCAACGAGCAGAAAACAACAAGACCGTCAGCGCAGTTAAAGAGTACGCGAAATTGGCTCAAGCCTATGCAGCCGAAAAAAGTGAATACCCTATTGTGAACTGGGCATGCCTGGCACCCCACACAACCCCGACTGCAGCGCGATGCGGCAATCTCACCGATGGCGTTAGCACTTGCGGGGGAGGTGGCGCATCCTCCAATGCTACATTCGATACTGCACTAAAGACAGTGGCGAGCAAACTGCCCGAGTTAAGCTCTCAGCAAATGAATTGCGGGGGTAAAACTTACGCAGGGGCATGGTATCATTCTACCGACGGCCGAACCGCCACGATTCAGTATTATTTACGGGGAAATGTAGATACCTGCCCTAGCATTGGCTCTCTTAGGCATGTGTCGCGCGGCCAGACCAATGACACTACATGGTGCAACACGACACTTCCAGCCTTATAACGTATAATAAATTCATGAACATCTTTTTCTGTGGTATTGGCGGTGTCGGACTTGGCCCCCTCGCGCAAATGGCACTTGATGCCGGACATACCGTAGCTGGCTCCGACTTAGTCGACAGCCTCACCACCCAAGAACTCCGCGAGCTTGGAGTGCAGATGAAAATCGGCGAGCAAACTCCTGCATACTTACAGCAATTACACGCAGCAACACCGATAGACTGGTTTGTCTACACGGCAGGCCTCACACCCGACCACCCCGAACTCATTGCGGCCGAAAAACTTAGCATCAAAACCAGCAAGCGAGATGGCCTACTACAGCAACTCATTGAAGATAGCGGACAAGAACTTATAGCCATAGCGGGTACACACGGTAAAACTACAACTACGGCTATGTTTGTGTGGGCGCTTGAACAGCTCGACATACCCATGAGCTATAGCATTGGTAGTCAAATCGGCTTTGGCCCCAGCGGTAAGTTCGACACAGACTCACGCTACTTTATATACGAATGTGATGAATTTGATCGCAATTTCCTCAAATTCAACCCACACATCTCACTCGTCACTTCTATAGATTATGACCACCCCGACACCTACCCTACCGAAGAAGATTATAAGTCGGCTTTTCGTCAGTTCATTCATCAATCTGAAGCCACGATTTTATGGCAACACGATGCAGATTACATACATACGCGCGAATCATCCGCCTGGAGCTTACATCCGGATGAGACGATTCAACTTACACTTGCCGGCGAGCACAATCGTCGCAATGCTACTCTTGTCCTAAAAGCGCTTGAGCGCATGAAGCTTGGTGAAAATATAAACAACCGTAATGCGCTGGCTACTTTTCCTGGCACCGCACGTCGCTTCGAAAAAATCGCAGACAATCTTTACAGCGACTACGGCCATCATCCTGCCGAGATAGCTGCAACGTTGCAAATGGCGCGCGAGTTAAACAACCATGTAGTACTCGTATATCAACCCCATCAAAATATCCGTCAACATGAAGTCCGCGAGCAATACACAGATACTATCGTGAAAAATGCCGACGATGTCTACTGGCTACCCACCTACTTAACCCGCGAAGACCCAGCTCTCGAAGTCTTGACAGCAGCGCAGCTAACACGCAACATTTCGAGTGATAAAGTCCATATTTCTGAACTCGACGACAATCTATGGCGCGAAATCACATTTCACCGCAACGAAGGCTACCTGGTACTTTGCATGGGGGCAGGCACTATCGATAGCTGGCTAAGAGCGCAAGACTTATCGTAACGCGTGTATTTATAAGTCAACAGTGTACTCTTCAAAGAAAAACGTATCACCAAAAAAACTCCGCGTAACAATAGATTCTACTGCTGGCGCCAATTCATAGCGCCCCAACTTAAGTGGCGCGCACCACCGCACGTACTCCGTTTCGCTATAGTCTTCAAGCTCAAATCGGCACACGTGTGCCAAAGTTGAGGACAAGATCATACCATCTGCTCTGACCCGAATATATGCGTCACCCACATGACGAGGTGCAACTATCTCTAGTCCAAGTTTTTCAACAACTTCTCGCACCGCGCCATCGAATACCGAATTATCGTCTATGTGAACTTTGCCATATGGCAGCGTCCATGTATCTATATATGGTTGTTTGGTGCGCCTTTGTAGCAGTATATTGCCGTATCCATCTTGAACGAGCAGCATAGTTATGATCTTGGGCTGGCGCCGGACAAAAAGCTTGTCCGCGTTGACCCTGTCGACATAGCTCAGGCCACGCGGAGAAAGCGTGTAGCCGCGTTCAATCTTTTCAACGAACGTATTCTTTTGCAGTAATTTAAGATGATAACTAAATAAATTAGTGTCAGTACGCGGCGGTCTGAGTTCGCTAAAGCGTGCTATTTTTTGGTATAGCAGCACGGAAATAATGTGTTTTTGGATATGATGGTTGATTTCTTGCTCAAACATATTTGACTCAATATAAACTTTCTATACGTTCTTACTATACAGCAGTATTATCAATATATTATCTGTAATACAGTAGAACGGAGATATAATAGCATGGTAGAAAAATTTAATGCTACAAAAGGTTTTGACCAAAAACATAATGAAACTGAAAAAACATACCTACCGAGTAGTGCGCAACTACTTGATAGATTTCGAGATCACGCCGCAAAGACTATACAGCAACCCTACCTTAGTCACCCAAGCGAAGATTACAGCTTACGTCTGCGACACACCACAAGTGCCAGCAAGCCAGACAAAATAGATGCCACGCTTAAAAGTCGCGGCGAGATAGTCGAGACAGGGCTATCCCGCGACGAGTTTACCGCCCCTGTAACAGTGAATAAATATCAGTTTTACAATGCAAACCTTCCGACAGTTCACAAGCAACGCAGCAGTCCATTGGAAGCGATTGACATTGACTTCTACGCAGACGGATACACCCACGTAGAAAGCGAAGAGCCAGTCGCATGGCGACGATTCCTCAACGAGTTCGACTTGTCGGACACAGACTTCGAAGACGTGACCGGAGAAGTATTCACCGATAATGAGTGGCGAGCACACCAGCAATATCGTCGCGAACATGGCGGACGCGAAGCATTTTCGCCACATCGAGAATTCGAGACAGACATTGCACTCGGGACCATCTTGCAGTACGCCAAGAGCCGTGTCAATATTTCTCGCGGGCGCATACCAGTCGTTAGGCTCTACGGCAGGTCAGGATCTGGTAAATCACACCAGCTCGATCTCTTGCGGACTGGCCTTCGCGAGCACGACGTACCATCGCAAGTAATCTCAACAGATGATTACAACGTCGGCACAACAGAGCTCACTCGTCAAAATGGAGGACTCCACCCAGCCAATTTTGATCACGCAGGCGTGTACGATCTAGCTGCTGCGAGCCGTGACACTGCACGACTACTTAACGGCGAATCAATCCGTGACAGGAGATTTGACTTTGCAACTAGCGAGCCGGCATACGGCAATGAACGAGTGGCTCCACCCGACAATACAGTACTCTTCGTCGAAGGGCTCTGGGCACGCCACGACACGTTCGACTTCGCCGACCTAACATTTGAAATAGAGACGCCCCTTGCAACAGCTATTGGCAGACGTATCACTCGTGACCTTATAGATAGACCAGAATTTGCAGACCCTTCAAGTAATCTAGGTTACTACCTTGAGTGCGCAGAGCCAGAATATCGCGGTGTTTAGCTTGCCACTTCGAGGCCCTTTGAATACTCCGTAGTTGCAACTGGCTGCCACTCATCAAGAAAACGATCGAATATTTCTAAGCACGACTGGCGTGTGCCTGGCCAGATTTGCGCATCCGTCAAACTTACGACACCTGCACGCGTAAGCCACCGAATATCATCTGACTCTCCTTCTGCCACATGGCGAGTCGGATGTGCCTGTGCAACAAGAATGTACCCCATGTCTGTATGATAATGACTTGACCCTACCTCGTGAGTTTGTACCACGAATGGCTGCGGATGCACTATGAGATTCGTAAGCATATCAATTCTTAGTAACGGCTGCAGCACCTCGAGATCTCCCATGGAATAACCCGACTCTTCCTCTAGCTCATGCGCCAGCGCGCCCCATGGTGTTTCGTTCAGCTCGATATGCCCGCCAACGGGTAGCAACATGCCAAGCTTTTTATGCGTGTGCAGCATGATGTATGTATCGTCTCCGTCGCGACGGACTATGTACGCCGAAACCGTCTGGTCTATCTGACCAGCTTTAGTGTGTATGTGTCCCATATTTTCCTCTCCCGCTCTCTCACAAGCAGAATTTGTTTATTTTGCGCTGTTTGCACTATCATTATACCATGAGCATTTTATACTACTCAAGCGATAGTGTATACATGTCTTAAGACAACTGGCGTCAACGTCTTGCGTTTACAAAGTTGGTTACTAAACCTTCGCGTATCCAGCGCTGCTCGTAGGTAGTCTGAATTTTATATTCATCAGACAGCAACGATTCGTGCAAATCGAACGAAAGCTCGGTGATGCGCCACTCCTGCGCGACGAGCTGTTCAAGACTCCAATGGAAAAAATCTCGGTTATCGTGCTTAATCAGCAACTCGCCGTCCGCTCGGAGCAAGTCACAGTATCGTGCCAAAAACGCTGGATGCGTCAGGCGTCGTCCGGCGGAGTTTTTGCGCGGAAAAGGATCCGCAAACGTTACCCAAATTTGACGTACTTTGTGTGCAGAAAACAGTTCTGCAATCTGGTCTGCTCTCGCCCGCAAAAAACGCACATTAGAGATTCCTCTTGCTTCAGCTTCGTAAGCGCCCTTTTGCAATCTGTCACCTTTGACATCGAGTGCGACGAATTGCATATGCGGGCGACGCGCAGCTAGCTCCACGCAAAAAAGACCGTTACCCGCGCCAATCTCGACTACGTCGACAGCCTGCAGTTGCCAGTCTTCAAATTCAAAGCACGAGGATGAATTAGCAAACTTAGCAAACTTATATTTTTTACGCTTACGCGTGATGATAAAATCGTCTGGATTTAACACTATTCTACCTTGATATCTAGCGCATCATCGCGCATGACAGCAGGCGCAAAGCCATCTTTTTGTTTCAGGATTTTAGCTTGCTGCTCGCTATATAATTCATCGAAACGCTCCAACGTACGGTCGTTGACTTCACCCGCAGAATCAATGCCGTCGAATCGCTCCGTCACTTGCGCTTGTGAGCGAACGTCTTGGTAGCCTGGTCGACTCAGGTCTAACTGTGCTGCGCCACTTTCGTTGTACAGGTACATACTCACTATCACAAGCAGCATTGAGAGAACTATAGATCCAGCAATAAGTACCGCAAACTGCGGCTTCATCTGCGGTCGTTTTACCGACTCTACCACCGACGGAGTGGCTATTTCAGTATCATGCTTCATCATTGGACTTCTGCTCCTGATCGTCTTTGATGGACGTACGGAACTCTCCAAACGCATCGTAGTACTCACCGAGGATTTTATTGAGATTTTGCACATCGGCGTTCACTTGGTTGCGCAGTTGCCTGGTGGAATCGATAGACAGATAATACGTCTGACGTTGCGATTGGCAATCCGCTTTCATGAGTGAATTCATTTCAATTTCGTACTTCTGATAATTATCACGAAAGGTATCGAGTGCGTTTTCGTAATCTGCTGCGATACCAATCAGCTCTGCGCCGTCTAAGCGATTTTCTACGATACGTGCATTGAAGCGCGCCATAAGTTTCGACGACGTTGTTTCGTATGTCTGGCCAAGTGTGACTCGCAGCAAGCCATCTTCCTGGTGAATTTTACTAAGTTTAAACTTCACTGCGAGACAATCCATTCGCACAAGATTATAAATAGAGGTGTCGCCAGGCTTGAGCTGACCCTGTTCGCTGTCTACCGCACGGGCAGGTGCGCCGGATACACCAGCAAACACAGACAGACTTACAACAGCGGCTACAATCAGGAGAGAGATTCGTTTCATCTTATATGTATTATCGCGGAATATCTCTATTGAGTCAAACGAACTTGCTCGCCCTGCTGCTGAATCAGCCGCTCCAGCAGCAGTTGCTCATACGCTTTCTCAAATCTACCATCACCGCTATCTACAGCCTTTTGTAATGCGTCCAGAGAACACTCACCAAGCGTGAGTGCGCGTACGATTCGACCTCGCACCTGACGCACACTACCTTCCAGCGGTGCCTGCTTTCGGTAGTGTTTGCTGCGAGCTATGTTCTTCACACCATTACGCTTCAACCACGATCCGTAATCCATTAATGCCCAGTAGAACAATCTTGGCTCGTTGCGATCGAGTGTAGCTTCGACCTTTTCCCGAATCATCGCATCGCTCACGTCCGAATTATTCTCGAAGAAATGCTGTAAGTACACCGTTCGCACATTTGTTTCTATGTAGACGACAGGCTGATTAAAGGCATATGTTACTATTGCGCCCGCCGTGTTCACACCCACTCCAGGTAGACGCGTGAGTTCAGCTTGGGAGCTGGGCAATTCGCCCTCAAATTCACGCACAATCATCTTGGCAGCTTCGTGTAGAAACTTCGCCCGACGATTATAGCCGAGCCCGCTCCACAATACCAGCACATCTGAGAGCGGTGATGACGCGAGCGCGGCTACGTTGGGAAACCGCGCCATAAACGCTTCAAACTTCGGCAGCACTCTATCGACCTGTGTTTGCTGCAGCATAATCTCGCTTACCAATATGTTATACGCGTCGGTATCACGCCTCCACGGCATGTCACGAAACAGCGCCGTGCCGCGCTCGTGTACAAAAAGTGTGAATTCTTCTGGCTGCATATACTATACAAACCAAGTACGGCGAGCACTCGGCCCGCCGTACTTGATGAGTAAGATCTTTATTTAAGCTTATTTACGCTCTGAGAAACATCTTTTGTCGTTTTGTTTGCCGTATCTGCGGCGCGACCGAGGCTACGCTTTGCTTGCGAGCCAAGCTGTGAAGCTTCTTTTGACATGCGAGACGCAGAGGTGCTCGCTTTTTTACTAAATTCAGCAGCTTCTCCGCTGATTTCAGATGCACCTTTTTTAACTTTTTCTGCGCTTTCGTCAAATACTTCTTTTGCCTGAGCTTTTTTCTCATTTGCTTTTGCTTCAAGCTCAGACTTCTTCTGCTTTAGCTCAAGTCGGGTCTGTTCACCACTTTTGGGTGCAAACAATACACCAGCGACGTATCCTACTGCTGCAGCTGCAGCGACACCAAGTAATTTTTTCATTTTATGCCTCCTTTATTTATTGCTACGAAACGCACGAACTGCGGCTGAAAATACGGTCGTCGGTGAAAGCCATGCTGTCGCAGAAGATATATTTTCAGTGATTGATCTTGCCTCATTCGTGAGCTTGTTTAGTTTTGTTAGGACAATCACTACTAGCACCAGAAGCGCAATCAAGACTGCTGAGATGACAGTGATGAGTATTGTAAGTAATATAATTGCTACTTCGATTTGTTCCATAGTTCTCCTTTTTCAAAGGTTACTACTCTATGTTATCACATCTTCTGAAGTGGTGTCGAATCATTCCAGGCGTTATACACGAAGCTCATCGTCGGGAGTTTCAACCTCCACCTGGATATGTCGCACTATTGGGACATTCTTTCGTACATCACGCTTTATCTCGTCGATAATATGCTCTATTTGATCGGTGGTGAAAGAATCTTGTAAGTGCACCTCAACCACAACAAATAGCTTCGAAGAACCGACAAACATGGTCTTAAGATCTAACACAGCATTGACACCTTTGACAGACAAGGTTGATTTGGTGATTTTCCGAAGTGTCTCATCGTCAACGCCGCGCCCCACTATCAGGTCGCGAATATCATTGATGAGCATGGCTGCCGCTGCCATCATAGTGAGGCCTATAACAATGCTGCCTACTCCGTCAAACTGCGCAAACCCAGTCGCTACATATGACACGATTGCAAGCAGACCAAGTATCGCGGCGGACGTACCTAGAAAATCTATCGCAAATGTCGCCTTTGTTTCTATGAGGCTTGAATGTGCGAGCTGACGCCACCATTTTTCACCTTGCAAATCACCCTGCTCCCGTAATCGTCGCAAACTCAAAGAAAAAGCATAGCCGTTTGTCGCAAGCCCAAACACCAGCATAGTCAGTGCGAGCCATATATTATCGAGCTCGGATGGATACACCACTTGCTGATAGCCGAAATATACAGACATTGCGCCCGTACCAACAAACATGATGATGCTTGCAATTAGCACCCAAAAGAATATTTCACGTCCATAGCCAAATTGAAATTTCGCATCTGCCTTGCGCTTAGAACGCTTTACTCCTACGAATAGTAATCCGCCAGTTACGAGGTCGGAAAGCCCCTGCAATGCCTGAGAGAGCATGACGGTACTGCCAGTAAATATAGCGACGACCAAGTTCAGCACAACGTCCGATACGCTAACCAGTACAGATGTGGCGACTACCCGCACGTCAGAGAGTTTTGTCATTAGCTTTATTGTAGCAGATTATTATTCTGTGGTGTGCATCATAGTCTCGTAGGCATGTGCACTAAGTCGCTGCATAGTGTCTTTGGTCGCTTGGTCGCCACCGCCACGCTGCATCATGATAGCAACGGCATACTCTATGCTTCCGTCCTCGCGGTACACGTAGCCAACACTATTGTACGTACCGTCGAGATCGGGAATCCAGCCATTCTTATTTTCAACATGCATATCTTCAGCCTGGACACCGCTTCCCACTCCCCATGTTTGAGTTGGGTCAACGTGTCGTAGCAGATTGCGTGCCGCCTCGACGTACTGCGCGTCCAGCACATTTCCCGGCTCGACAGCCGCACGCATCACTTTCAGCTGATCACTTGCAGTGGTGAGTGTTAAACCCCAACTTGTACTGGTGGTTGTATCGGATGCACCTATACGATCAAAAAAAGACTGCATGGCTGACGGTGATCATAGGATATGCCATGTCGAGTGCTTGACATTGGTCGAGCCACTGATTGGCGTCGTCATAACATATATCCACAGGCATTCCTTGTTCCTGATATTGCCTGAGAGTCTCGACAAGAATCGATAGCTTCATAACACTTGCAGCATAAAAGCGGTCGGGCGTCTCGCCGCTACTAGCCTGCATCATCTCGCCAGTATGTAAGTCCACAATTGCCGCATCAATCTCACCAACATCGTGACTGAGTTCAGCTTTCCACTCATACTCGAGACTTTCGAAGTCAGGCAGTGGCTGCACAGGAGGTATTTCCGATGTAGGCGTATCGATACTACTTGCCACAGGACTTGGCGAATCAATCGCGCTGCCGTGAGCTTCTACCCCACACGAAACGACGGCAAGCATCGATAGTCCTGCTACGGCTCGCTTACCATATCGCTCAACACTCTTCAGCTTTGCACGTTCTCGCATATTTGCACCTGTTTATGAAGCGTATTGTACCCTCAATCTGCACAATAGCAAGCATGAGCACATTCAGGCTATGCTAGATAAATGCTGCTACTCTAGTACTTTGAGCGAAAGGTCGCTCATCTGTGCAGCGTCAACGACACTCGGCGAGCTCATCATCGTATCGACACCCGAACCATTTTTCGGAAATGCCACAACTTCGCGAATGTTATCTTCACCGATAAGCACCATAAAGATGCGATCGATACCGAAAGCACAACCGGCGTGAGGTGGTGCACCAAATTTAAACGCGTTTATCATCGCGCCAAATTTTGCGTCTACATATTCATGGTCGTAGCCTAGTAAGCCAAATGCCTCATACATCACTTCTGGATTGTGGTTACGCACTGCGCCAGAGCATATTTCATAGCCGTTCATCACCATGTCGTATTGATCTGCAACAACTGCGAGCTTTTTCTCGTCGGTGTCGGCTGCGCGGAGTGCTTCTACGCCGCCACGTGGCATACTAAAGGGGTTGTGGCCAAAGTCAACTTTTCGAGCGCTCTGGTCGTATTCGTAGAACGGAAAGTCCACAATCCATGCGAGCGCTACTTTGTTTGGATCTTTAAGTGCAAAGTGGTCTGCAAATTCGCTTCTCAGACGACCAAGTACCTTGTTGACCGTCGCACGCTGGTCGGTGCCGAAAAACACCGCGTCGCCATCTTGTGCGCCAAGTTTTTGTCGAATAGTGTGTAGTTCGACTTCACTGAGAAACTTAGCAATCGGTGAAACAGATTCACCGTTTTCATACTTAATATACGCAAGCCCTCCCGCACCTTCGCTCTTCGCGATATCGGTAAATGTATCGATTTGTTTGCGACTCAAACTTGCGCCGCCTTTGACACAAATTGCTTTCACGACGCCGCCAGCCTGTAAGGTGTTTTTAAATACACCAAACTCCGTACTTTGCAGATCTTCAGATAAATCTATAAGCTCCATATCAAAGCGCAAGTCTGGCTTATCGGAACCGAACCGGTCCATGGCTTCTTGGTATGGAATGCGGGGGACTTCTTCGCTCACGAGCGTTTTGCCTCCAAACGTCGTCGCCAACTGCTTGATCAGCGGTTCCATAGTGCTCCGCACGACTTCTCCATCATCGACAAAGGCCATCTCTAAATCCAGCTGGTAAAAGTCGCCATATAATCTGTCAGCGCGAGGATCTTCGTCGCGGAAGCAGGTAGCAATTTGGTAATAACGCTCAACACCACCAACCATTAATAGCTGCTTGAACTGTTGTGGCGCTTGGGGCAGGGCATAAAATTTGCCTGGATGTACACGGCTTGGTACCAAAAAGTCTCGGGCGCCTTCTGGGCTTGAGTTTGCGAGGATAGGCGTTGTTACTTCTGTGAAGTCGTGCTCATCCATATACTGGCGCAGTGCTTTATAATACGCCGAGCGTTTTTTGAGATTCGCCTGCATGCTAGGACGACGTAAGTCTAGATAGCGATACTTCAGTCGCAAATCCTCGTTGGACTGCTGGCCTTCGTCTCGCGTCGCAACGGGTAGTGGTTCAGATTTGTTTAGAATCTCTAGAGTCTCTACTGTCACTTCGATATCGCCTGTGGCGATGTTTGGATTTTTAAGCCCTGCGTCGCGCTCTTTGACAGCACCTATTACACGTAGTACATATTCGTCGCGGATATGCTCTGCAAGCCCAAAAGCTTCGGCCTGCTCCGGGTTGATGACGAGCTGCACAATACCCGTGTGGTCGCGCAGATCTATAAATATCAGGCCACCATGGTCGCGCCGACTATTAACCCAGCCGCTCACCTGTACTTGTTGACCAATTTGAGAGATTGCCTCATGGGCTGTTGTTCGTTGCATATAATATTCCTTGTTCATGGGCTAGTATTGATCTGGCTCGAGTGGGTCGCTCACAAATAGCACGCCAGGCTATTTGCCGACCCGCTGATTACTATTTTGATTGCCAAATCGTGTCATCTTGAGGTATATTTTACCATGTCTAACAGAGATGCGCTAGACGTCTGTATGTTTGGCAGGATGGTTATTGCCACGAGGATTTCGAGCAGCCACAGTACGCAGATCTTCATGCGTATCAAACTCATCGACTATTTTACGGCCAAGTAACGCCTCGATAGTGTCTTCGAGCGTCAAGATACCAACTGTTTCGCGGTATTCGTTGACCACTACAAATAGGTGATGGTGGGTTCGCAAAAATGCTGCCAACGCGTGATCGAGCGTCTGGTCTTCTTTGATGTAATATACCGGCGTCGACATGAGTTCGGACGCTTTGTGTGTTTTTTTGTCGTGCAGCTGCAAAAGATTGTGGATATACAAGACTCCGACAATATGATCTACGTCGCCGTCTATAACAGGAAAACGACTGTGGCCTGTTTTGTGCAGTTCATCTATAAGAAGTGGGCCAAGCAGATCATTTCGCTTGACAGTATCCATCACACTGCGGGGGGTCATGATTGAGCCAACCACGCGCTCTCCAAACTTCAATCCGTTTTTGATGAGCAATACTTCTGATTTGTTCAGCACATGCGGTGACTGCTCTGCAATATGTACAAACTCCTCACGAGAATCTACTTGTGTCTTCATTTCGCTAGACCGCGGTACACCCCGGAAAAAGCTTAGTATTCTGTGATGCTGTCCGACAAAGCTGAGTACGGCTGGTTCGTATCGATCGTACAACCGCTGTGCTGCGTCATGTATCGGCGATACTCGCGCAAGTGTCCCGTAAAACACCACGCCCGTGACAGCCAAGAGCGCTCCGGCTAGCCAATCGAAAGTGGTGAGTGCGAGCAATATAAACACCACGAGCGCAAGTGCGCCGACAACTCGTAAAATACCAGACACATCGTCTGCAGCGTCCTCGCGCGCTATGTCCTTCGCGATCTCGGCGTCACCCTGCTTTTGGCGACGAGCGCGTTCATACCTACTATACTGCGAGCGCCTCGGCACAATACTCTCAGCCATCACTACGACGACAAACACACAAATGGTAAAAATGAGTTGAAACATAAACATATTATGGCTATTGTATCATCGCTTGGTTGCATGGAAGCGAATTTTCGTACTATACTAGCCATAGTAGCATAAGGAGTTTTACAGTATGGACAAACGCACATGGATTATTTTTGCCGTCGCTGTGGTCGCCATATTGACTGGTCTCGTACTATTTTCTCGTCAGAGTTCAGTCAATGTCGATAACGTCAACAACGCAGATATACAATCAGCAACCGAAGCATCCGGCAACATTGCCGATCATGTATACGGCAAACCCGATAGCAAAGTAACGGTCATCGAATACGGAGATTTTCAATGTCCTGGCTGTGGCACGTTCCACACCAACTTTGCCCCACTCATGGAAGAATACGAAGATAAAATTGCATTTGTATTCCGTAACTTCCCTATCACTCAGATTCACCCAAATGCCCGTGTAGCTGCCGCATCAGCAGAAGCAGCCGCTAAACAAGATAAATACTGGGAGATGTGGGATCTTCTCTACAAGGAGCAAGATGCTTGGAGCAACCTTTCTATCGATGAGCGCGATCGACAATTTGAGACGTACGCACAAGAACTAAAGCTCGACATTAACAAATTCCGCGAAGATGTCACAAGTAGCAGCGTGTCTCAGAAAATAAACTTCGACCAGTCGCTCGGTAAAGACAATGGTGTCACCGGTACGCCTTCGATGTTTATCAACGGCGAGATGATCGCTACCGATAAATACAACTCGACAGAAGCAATTCGCGGCACACTAGACGCCGCGCTTAAAGAATCTGGCGTTTCTACTGACAAAGAAGACGAATAGCACTACGACCGAACAAGCTTGCTATAAAATAACCCCCTCTCGGATGAGAGGGGGTTATTTAGCCCACGCCTAGTGCGCTATGTAGATCTGCCATTGGGCGGGTTCTACTGTCACTGCGATCTTTTTGGTTCTAGACGAAACAAAATCGACTGCGATTGGCATGTGTAATCTCCTTGTTAAGTGCAGCTCCGCGCATTCGACCTTTAGGTTGCCATAAAGTTTCTGTGTTGTTTTGGCACGGAACACAAAATCTATAGTATCAAGGAGGAAGTAATGTGTCAATAATTACTTAATAAACACATTGCTTCTGCTTATTTCTAGCATACCCTACCCTTACCTAAAGCGCAAGCGAAATATACCACAAATACCTTACTCTGCCCCGGGAGTTTGCTCGGGTGAAGCAGCACGCAGGGGCTTTTCCTTTATCATAAAGACAAGTACTGCAGCAACAAGCATAAGTACGGCCGATATACGGAAAATATGCTGCAAGCTATCGCTAAATGCGTGCGTAACCTCGTATGAGAAGTCAGACTGCGCGTCGTCAAAACGCTGCTGCGCGCGGTCTCGCTCCGCGGGTGGTAGCTGTTCAATGTTCTTTTCAAAACCAGCGGTAATTTGCTCTTTTGTCTGCGGCATATTAAGACTCAGGAGTGTGTCAGATTTTGAGAGGTCACCGTATTGCCGTACCTGCTCGTTGCCGCTCAACATTTTTATGTATGGATCGTTACCCACGCCATTTAAACCGCTCGCTAAACCTGCCGTTAACATAGCCCCAAACACCGCGACGCCCACTGTAGAACCAAGACTGCGAAACAGCTGACTTGAACTAGTAGCGACGCCAAGGTCGTGCTGCTTGAACTCATTTTGCACTGCGAGGTTCATCACCGGCATGACAACACCAAGTCCGGCACCGAGCAACACCATTAATATCGCTTCGAACAGATAGGTGCTTTCCGGAGTAAGCGTCGACATTGCAAATACCATGATTGTCGCGACCACTATACCCACTTGCATGAATATCTTGTAGTGCCCCGTCCTAGAGATGATCTGCCCAGAGGTAATGGATGTTACCATCAAGCCAGCGATCATTGGTAGCAGCATCAAGCCAGAGTCGGTCGGAGAGGCACCGAACACCTGTTGGTTGAACTGTGTCAGATACAAGATCGACCCCATGAACGCCGCACCAAACAACGTGGCGATGCCCATGATGAGCACGAAGTTGCGGTTCTGGAAAAACCTGAGTGGCAAGATTGGCTCTCGCACCCGACGCTGCACATATACGAACAGGCCTGTTGCCACTACAACAATGGTAGCCATGATGACACGCAGCACCTCTAGCGACATGCCAGTTGTGTCGAGCAGACCAGCAAATATCTTATCTGTGTTGTCGACTGCCAGTACCAGCGTACCCAGCGCGACGGTAAGCAATATAGCTCCGACATAGTCAACCACTGGCTTCTTATCATGGCGAAGCAGCGGACAGAACATCGCTATCAACACAAACGCAGCAATCGCAATTGGCACGTTAATATAGAAGGTCCAGCGCCAGTCGGTCGTTAGTCCAAACAACATATTACTATCTGTTAGCCAGCCACCAAGCAGTGGGCCAACAATAGAACTCAGGCCGAATACCGCGCCGAATAGCCCCTGCCATTTGCCACGTTCTCGAGCCGCAAATAAGTCGCCAATTATGGTGAACGCGTTGGCCGTGATGATACCACCACCAATACCCTGCACCGCACGCCATAGTATCAACTGGTTGACGTCACCGGCGAGTCCGCTCATCAAAGAGGCCGCACCGAAAATACCAACACCTATCAGTAGCAGCATCTTGCGGCCGTACATGTCCGAGAGCTTACCTGCTATCGGCACAGTCACAGTAGTCGTGAGTAAATAGGCGGTTACTATCCAGCTGAGCGAGCTGTAGGCATTAAACTCATCGACAATCGTACTTAGTGCTGTCGAGATAATAGTCTGGTCGAGTGCCACCAAAAAAAGACTGGCCATCACACTGAACATGATGATCAGTTTGTTACGCAGCGGAAGATGGTGCTGCATTACTTTACACTCTCAGTCTCGTCGTTTTCAGCAAGCGCACGAATCTCATCTATTTGCTCTGTCATGCGAGCCACCATTTCTTGCAAACGCTCTTCTTTGAGCAGTACGACACCACTGCCACTCATCGCATCTACTACATAGAGGCGATCTCCTGGTTTAATATCTAACTCTTCGCGAGCTTCAGATGGTATAACAACCTGGCCTTTTGAACCCACGGTAGCCGTACCATACAATTTTTTTGTATGTATTCCCATAACAAGATTCCTTTCGTTACTACTATAGTATCAAAAGTATGAAATGTATGTCAAGTATGTCGAGACCCACCACCTTCTTGTTCAAAAGTATTACACTTACAGCTTATTTAAATCGAAGACCGGTGTGCCGCTCAAGCCTGACATTGATATGTCCGCCTATGAGTAGCGCAGTTGCGCTGAGGTTAAACCATATCATCAGCACTACAATACCTGCGAACAACGTGTACGATTCGCTGAACGAAGGAAAATAACGTGTATATGCGTAAAGAATAGAAGTAATTACAAGCCACAGCAACGTCGCCACCACAGCGCCCCAGCTCGCCCATCGCCACCTGGCCTTGGGGCGATTTGGCCCATAGCGATATAGTGATGCGAACGCGAAACTCATTATCACAAATAGAAGTGGCCAGCGGAGCGTACCAACAAGATCTACCAACCATACCGGAACTCCCCAGGCGATCATATAATCGTCGACAACCAATAGACCAGCAATGAGCCCCATTAGCACGAGTCCACATAGTAGCAGCGCAAGACTGATAATACGCATCTTCACGATATTACGTGATTCCACGACGCCGTACACAGCGTTTAACGAGCGGATTGTGTTCTCAACCGCCGCAGACGCACCTATGAGCGAGATAGTGATGGCAATGACAGCTATGATTACGTTGCTACCGTAACGACCCGCCTGAGCCTCCAGCTGCGAAGACACGAGACCCGCAATATCACGCGGAAGGTACTGGTTGACCGTCTCGATTGCAGTAGTCGCCTGCTCTGGTGATATAGCAATGGTTGCGATTGCCAACGAGGCGGCAAAGATAGGGAAAAACGCAAGTGATGCATTGTACGAAATACCTGCCGCCAACACGCCAGTATTGTGCGTATTCATGTCATCCATCAGACCAAAGATTGTACGGCGCACACCCGACCACGAAAAATTCACTTGCGGCCACTTGTAGTGACGAGTCTTTTTTTTGCGTGCATAGCCTATAGTCGCGGCTATCGCCGACACTATCCCGATGAACAATATACCTAGTTTACTGCGCTTCATTCTGTGCTCGATTGTATCATCTTAACGCTTACGCAGGAAATACACACCCAACACCAATGAAATAGTAAGACTAATAGCGATAATCACCCAAAACATATACGGCGAGGCTTCGTCGCCGGGCAAATCTACGTTCATACCGTACAGCCCCGCAAACATGGTTGGAATAGTAAATGTCAATGTGATGACAGTGAGCAAGCGAATAGTCTCGTTGAGGCGCGTATCCATGACTGCACGATACGAGTCGCGCAAGTTGGTGATAGTTCGCAGCAGGCTCTTACACCGCGCGATAAGCTGCTCGAAATCAATCGACAAATCTTCTACTTGGTCTCGGTCGTCCTCGTAAAGCTTAAGCATTTTTCCGCTCAGGATTTTCTCGAGAGCAGTATTGGTGGGCAGCAACGCATCGAGATAGTCGTTGAGTTTACGCTCATATTCCGTGATTGTAGCGATATCACTCGCTTTGAGCGCATGGACGCTGCTGTTTGTAGCGCGCATTTGGCGATTGATAGCAGCGATACGAGTCTGATACTGACGAGAGATTGCCTCGAGCATGTGCATGAAGAGTTTTGTCTTTTGGGTGGTTGGGGCGAGCGTACGATCGATAAACGGTTGCCACAAACGACCCAAGCTATCGCGGCTGACCGTCACGATATATTTGTCACCGAGGCCAAACAAGATAGGTGTCGTATAATCATTGAACTCGTCGTCGGTATCTGGCAACCGTGTGATGAAATACGTCCAGCCATCTTCCAGCTGCACGCGCGGCACTTCGTGTGGATCGAGTGCATCGGCGAGTACGTCGGCATCGATACCCAACTTTAATAGCTGCTGTTTCTCGTCTTCGTTTGGTCGCTCGGAGCGTATCCAGCTGCCCGGCTGCAGCTCATCTATTTGTTTGATCGCAGGGCGATAATGTGTGGCGCGCAGATATGAAATCATGACTGACCCACCTCTCATGTTAATTGCTATTTATACTTATATATGTTTTATCATTTTTTGCATATATTTGCAAGGATTAGAGCTTCATGATGGCTAGCGAAGCCTCCACTTGAAACGCTCGCAGCTCGTGAGTTCGGCGCCATTCGTCTACTGCTTTTGCGGCGCCGGGCAGTGCTTCGTTTGCATAATCATCGACAACCACTACGGCGCAGGCAGAGAGATATGGCCATATCAGACGCAGCGGGTCACGCACTGAATCGTAATAATCTCCGTCCAAAAACGCAAACGAAATCTCGTGCGGAACTTCGTCGCTCGTCAGCTCAGAAAACCATGCTTTTTTGATGCGCGGCATCGGCACGCCGGTCTGCTTAAGGTTGCGTATCAGTTCTTTCTTAGATGCCAGAAGTTCACCCGTCTTAAACTGTTCACCCGCCGGACTCATGTCTTCGGTTCTTTTTTCCGGCAAACCAGCAAAAGAATCATACAGATACAGCCGCTTCTGGCTAGACTGCAGGGCTTTCGCCAGATGTACGCTTGTAGTACCCACGTAGCAGCCAAACTCCACCACGTCACCCTCTACAGCAGTAGTAGTTGCAAGCTCACGTAGTATAATCTGAATCTCGCGCTCACTCACCTGGTCGGATAAAAGTTTCATATTCGTATTGTACCGTATTCGCTGCCTCACAGCAGGACTACTTCTCCGCGCATGCGCTATACTGTTCATCATGACACATACGAACATACCAGCCGGCACCGTTCATACTATGCCTCGCGACCTACACGATGCTCTCCTCGCAGACACAGACTCACTTGCTGCATGGCAGGATATCACGCCACTCGCCCGAAACGAATGGATATGCTGGGTTGAGTCTGCGAAACTCATAGAGACACGTGCTCGACGCGTCTCGCGCACGCATACCGAACTCGCAGAGGGCAAACGACGACCATGCTGCTGGCCTGGTTGTATCCACCGCGAGCGAAACGGCACGTAAGTAACCACCAAACCCTTAATTTTTTGCAATAAATAGCCACCCTTAGCGAAGGGTGGCTATTTTGTACAGAACAGTCAGGTCTATCGACCGACGCCGCGAGTATGGCTTTTGCGAGCCTGATGATTTTTGCGTTTACGCATCACTAGCCAGACAACAAGTGCGATGATGCCGACCACTAGCAGCACTCCTGCGATTGCCGCGAGTATGAAGCTCATCGGAATAACCCAGAATGTTTTCGAGACTTCGATAGTCTGATTTTGCGTACCATAGGTAAATGTACTCATGACAGTATACTTGCCGAATCTATCTATTCCCTTAAGCGGTACATCCCATTTGCGCGCACTGTCTGGAAGTATCATATCTTTGATCTCTTTATCATTGAAATCAACATCATAGACTACATCGTTACCACGAAGTACAGATACTTTTCCAAATGGCGCAAGTTGCAAGTTGCCGGTGTTTTCAAAGCGAACTCCTGCAATCATATCTTTTCCATCGTAGTAAAACGGCTTGGTAGTACCGTCTTGCGTGATGTTAAAATCTGTCAGCTGAAGTTTTTCAACAATATCACCAGGAACAGTTAATAGTATGAGTGATGCGACGCTTGCATTAAGGTTGACCTGGCTACCGTCTTCTGTGCCAGCAGGGGCAAAGCGGACAGCACCGAAATAGCCACCGGCTTGAGCATCTGCTGGCACTTCAATAAGTACTTCCACTTTCGCAGCCTCACCTGCCGGAATTGTGACATTCTCAAGTGGAGCCATAAAACGCTTCAAGCTATGAGTTGGGGCAAATTCGTTTTCATCGAGGATAAGTGCCGGTGTACCGTTCTCATCTCCGGCAATGAAGTCATTGGTAGTAGGGCGTATCTCAATTGCCTCTTCCGTGAGGTTAGAGACCGTCATCTCAACAATCTGACTCTCCCCTGGTTTGATACTAATGTCAGACCGTATATACTGTGGTCGACCTATGGACTACACGATAGGCCATGGTTTGAGCGCCCGGTATATGGAAAAGTACGCTATATGAACAGTTCGGGTTTGCGTAAAAAATTCGACGTTGACACGTATATACAGCGCATCAACTCTTTGTAGCATTCGCTAGCTTGTTTGCATGCGGTCTTTGCTACCGACGCCCCTCTGGGATCGCAGCTCGTTACGGAACGGCGTTTCTATATACCACTCATCTACTCTGAGTGCTTTTTCGTATCTGTCGCGCAATGACGAAAGCTTCCAGCGCCTATACGGCTTTAAGCCATTCTTTATTTTGTCTGCTGACTTTTGAAATCGTAATGTTCGTGACATCAACTTATACCCTCTTTGTAAATTTAGTTACTAGGTTTTCGAAGAAGTATCCTCGCTGGACGTCCCATACTGCAGGACCATACTTCTGTTTCAGTTCTGGAAATTCTGTCATTTTCTTGCGCATAAAACCTTTGATGCGGACATCAACGCTGCGTGAACTTTGTTTCATAATTTTGCCCCTCCACCATTAATTCTTTTGTACTCTAATTGTAAAACGAAGCTCAAGACGCTTATGTGTTGGTGTTCACACATATACTGTGATAAATTTCACACTCACAGAGTGGTATACTAGTAGCATGACTTCGCCGCACAAAAAAATCAGGCCGTTTTCTCAGCCGCGCGCCTACAAAAAAGGCGCGAATGTGTTTTTCCAAGGCGAAGCACCCCGCAGAGGAGTTATGGTTTCCGACGGTATCATTCGCTCATACACTATCACTACATCTGGCGAAGAGCGTACAATAGCCTTTTTTACAAAAGGCGACATCTTACCGCTATCTTGGCTCATGGGCACCACCTCCAACTCTCTGTTTTACTATGAGGCGGTGACAGACGTACGAACACTACAGTTTAGCCGCGAAGATTTTGAAACTCATGTCCTCAAAGATCCAGAGGCCCTACTCTCAATGTTTCACACACTTAGTACCGACCATACCGCAGCAATGCTCAGAGTTAACGGACTTGAGCAGTCGCGAGCAGAAGAAAAAGTTGCCTTTACGCTCTACTATCTTGTGTTCCGCTACGGCACTAAAGCCGATAACGATTCATTTCATACGATAGACATCCCCCTCAAGCATAATCTTATCGCTGGACTCGTAGGCCTGAGCCGTGAAAGCACTACAAAGATACTCCTACACCTTCAAAAGCAAGGCATCATCAAATACAGCGGCTCAAACTACAAAGTGTGCAAGGACATGCTCGAGAACTACATTGGCGAAGACGCGTTTCGTGACGTCACACTGTAGATGCTACGCTAAAATAGTTCGTACGATTCGAATAAGCTCTTTTGGTGCAGCCCTAGCCTTGAGCACATATCGCTCCGCCCCTAGGTCGTACGCATCGTCGATTTCTTTCTTGGCATCATAGTTGGAAAAGACCACCACGTGAGTGTCTTCATGCAGCTCAGGCTTATAGGCTTCGAGAAACTCAATTCCGTTCATGACTGGCATGCGAAGATCTAAAAATATTATGCCGGGGTCGCCTTTTTCGGCCAATAGGTCGAGGGCCACTTTTCCATTTTCAGCAGCATGCACATCAATGTTCTCAGACTCAAGAATCATGACATACGCCTCTCGTAAATCGACGTCGTCTTCTACAATTAACACAGATTTTTTATTCATATCATCATTTATAATACATGAAGTATTAAAGACTAAGATGTAATTTATTTCACACTTGGCAATAATAGCTTAAACTTCGACCCAGTATCATGCGCCTCGTATACCAAGTCACCGCCGTGGAGTCGTGCTACAGATTGTGCCCAATACAGCCCTAGTCCTGTACCACCGACTTCTGTTGAAAGTTCGTTTTCGATACGAGAAAACTTCTTAAACAGTTTGTCGGGCTCACTCACACCGACGCCGTGGTCCTCTATGCTCACTTCTATCATGCCGAAATTCAGCGCAACTGCTATATGTGTATTCGACTGTGGCCTAGAATACTTACACGCATTTTCTAGCAAATTATCGATAATCATACGAATAGCGCTTTCATCTACCATTCCCTCTGCTTTTATATCGTAGCTACTGGAGATTGCTTGATTGTTACTCGCAAATATTGGAGTAAAATCTTCTGCTGCGCTTTTCACTATCTCCGACACATCGATGCGCTGCCTAGCAAGATTATACGCGCCAGAATCCACTTGCGCCACCTTAAGCAAGTTATTAATGATCGACAATTGCCGTTCGTTGCTTTTATACGCCTTGTCCAAAAACCGTTGTTGCTTCTCGCTCAGGTCGCCCGCATGTCCATCGAGCACCATAGCTATGTATTGCTTCACGGTGGTTACCGGTGTTCGCAACTGGTGAGAAGCGATGGATATAAACTCATCTTTGCTTCTGTTGATTTCAAGTAGGTGATTGATCTTCTGTTTTTCTTGCTCTTTACGGCCAAGCGCATAATACAACGCTCGAGCAAGGCTTTCACTTGTGAGGTTTTTCTTCACCAGATAGTCAGACGCCGCTAGTTGCAGCGACTCTCGTTCAATATCCAAATCTCCTACTCCCGTAAGTAGTATAAATGGCTCAAGCCTCTCTATTGCGCGAACTTCTTGCAGTACATCGAGGCCAGTACGACCATCGATACGGTAATCTATCAAGTAGATATCGTGTGCTGCAGCGCAAATCTTTTCGATAGCCTCGTCGCTCGACGACACCCACTCAAGCTTGCTGTCGATAGATTTCATCGACGCAAAAAGATGTTTAATAATAAGATAGTCTTCTTCGTCGTCGTCTACCAGCAGTACACGAATAACATCGGGGATGCTATTTGGTATCATGCTTTGGCAGCTCTACTATTTCAAACCAGTATCGGCCAAGCGAATTCATGACATCAAGCAGGCTATTGAAGGTGACTGGTTTCGTCACAAACGAATTGACACCAAGCTTGTACGAACGGTATATATCCTCTTCTGCCTTAGAGGTCGTAAACACCACCACTGGTATATCACGAAGTGCTTCATGCTCTTTAATCTCTTTGAGTGCTTCACGTCCATCTTTTCGCGGCATATTGAGATCGAGCAAGATAATACCAGGGCGTGGTGTTGGCTTATGTTCGTACTCACCTCGCTTCAACAAGTAGTCTAGCAATTCTTCGCCGTCGCTCACGCGCACCAAGTCGTTAAGCAGCTTGCTTTCTTTAAGCGCTTTTTTTGTCAGCATATAGTCATCATCGTCGTCGTCTGCCATCAAGATAACCATTGGGTCGTTGTATGTGCTCATATAATACCTCAATCTCCTTTCGGTAAGTTTACCGTAAAGATTGTTCCTTTGTTAAGTTTGCTAGTTACCTCAATATTTCCATTATATCGCTCTACGATTTTTTTGCATACCGCCAGTCCGATACCTGTGCCTTCGAATGCTTGCTTCGCATGAAGACGTTGAAACACTGCGAATATTTTCTGTTGGTATTTATCATCGATACCGATACCATTATCTTTGACGGAAATCTTATGATATTTATCGTCACTTGTGTAGTCAATCTCGATCACTGGGTCACGGTCTGGTGCATGAAACTTGAGGGCGTTTGATATGACGTTTTGAAACAATTGGCGCATGTGTGTTTCGTCGGCGCACACTACAGGAAGCGTAGATTTAATCACCACTTTTCCGTGCTCGCGTTTGATACGCTCTTCGATATCCGCAGTAGTGTCGGCCAGTACTTCATTAAGATCGACGTTAGACGTGACAGCCGGCTTAGTTGTCACGCGAGAAAACGCCAATAGATCTTCAATCAGTTTGCTCATTCTGCTAGCCGAACTCTGGATGCGAGACAGGTATTCATTACCATCGCCAAGCCCTTCAGAATACTCGCTGACAAGTAGGTCGCCAAACGCTTGAATCTTGCGGAGTGGCTCTTGCAAATCGTGCGAAGAAACATATGCAAATTCCTCAAGCTCTTTGTTACTACGCTTGAGCTCATCGCCATACTGTCGTAGCTTCTGCTCGACATCTTGACGCTTTTTTATCTCGTCTCTCAGACCTTCGTTTGTCAGCTTGAGTTGCGAAGTACGTTCAGCCACACGGGATTCAAGCCGCTCTTTTTCCAGCTGCAGCTGTGTTTCTAGTTTTTTCCTTTTTTCAATCTCTTTGATAGAGTCGTCTATGTCGGTACACGTACCGTACCATTTCACGATTTCATTTTTATCGTTCTTGTAGGGGAGTGCCCGACCAATAACCCAGCGATACTGATTCGTCTTCGCATTGTATAGTCGATATTTCATCTCGTACGGCTCGCCCGTCTTAAGAGATTTTAGCCACGTCTTGCGTGCCTCGGCTTGATCATCTGCGTGAAAGAGATTGTTCCATCCTTCGCCGTCAGTGTCACCTTCCTGGGTACCAGTGTATTCGTACCAGTGCCGGTTATAGTATTCGTGATAGCCATCGGGTCGCGTAATCCACACGAGTTGCGGCATGGTATCTGCCATAAATCGGAGTCGCTCTTCGCTATCTTTTAGTTTTTCTTCGGCGTGTTTACGTGACGATATGTCAATCATCACACCAGGAAACTGTACGGCCGCACCCTCAGCATTTCGCTCTACGCGCCCGCGGGCAATAACCCAGCGGATATTCCCTTCGCTGTCGATGGTGCGGTACTCGCTTTCAAAATCTTTGCCGTTTTTTAGTGTCTCCTCTATAAGGGCAGAAACATGTGTGCGATCTTCTTTATAGATAGAGTCGATAAATGTCTTAAGCGGCAAACCTTCTAGTGCCTTACTCTGCGAAACCCCAAAAAGATTTGCGAGCCCCTTGTCTGCAGTCACCACATCTTTTTGTATATCCCACGACCACGATCCAATCAGACCCGTCACCATAGCTTCTTCAAGCTTTAGGTTGGCGAGTTTGAGTTGTTCGTTTGATTTAACGAGCTCAGTGACATCTGCCGTAGACTGGATAATCGCTACACATTTGCCCCCCTTAATAATAGGGTAGTGCGTTGCGCGCCAGAAACGTACCTGCATATCACCTGTTTTGTCAGCCAAATCATAACGGATCAAACCAGTACTATCAGGCTCGTGAGTCCGCAGTACGGCTTCCAGCGATTTCGAGAGTTCACCTTGCCCCGTCTTGACGGCGAGCTCGGATGTATCGGGAAATACGTCGAATAATTTTTTGCCAATAACGTCTTTGCGTCGCTTACCTGTTATATGCAGGTATTCGTTACTTGCCGCCACCATCACAAAATCACGATCTTTTGGATCAAATACAACATACTGCTCGGGCAATATATTGAAGATTGAGGCGTAATCTAATGTTTCTGGCATAGTAAGTTGTGACTTTCATTATCACAGCAGCTACCATCTTTTTGGCTGTCCGGTCAAGCTGTTGATACTTAGTTTCATTGTTAATTATATAATCATATGTGCAAAAAATACAGGAGCCGTCGCTAGCTCCTGTATTGTGCACATTGGTGCACCAGCGTAACTAAACTACTTGCGTCCAGTTAATGCTTTTACGATTGCAAGCAAGATAACTGAACCGAGAATAGCGGTTACGAAACCACCGATGCTAAAGAGCTCAGGATCGGCATCGAGTAGGAAACTTACGACCCACCCACCGATTACTGCACCAATAACACCCACTATGATATTGAGGCCGACACCCATAGATGCATCAGTTTTCATAATCTTTGATGCGATCCATCCGGCAAGTCCACCAACTACGATCCATGCAATGAAATTTAACATATATTTAATCCTTTCTTACGTTATGTCACTACAATAAAGCTTTGAAAACTATCTTGCTGTGAAAAATGTCACAAAATAAATGATTTTGTAATACTAGCATGCATATCTGAAAATTAACCAACTTAACAATCTATTGATTTATGTGAAATATGTTACAGAGTTACAATATACTGTCGTCTTATAGTGAGTATGTGCTAAACAAAGAAAGGAATATGATAGCGTGCAAAATAATTTTATTCAGGTAAAAGGCGATCAGGTAATCATCGACATAAACGACCTTATGACTCTTGCTCTTGTAGCCGCTGTTGTGATAGTTGCGCTGATCGTTGTCACCGTCGCGTTGAAAAAACGCAAAAAGAACTTTATTAAAACACTCCCCACAAACCTAAAGGAGGATGCGTAAATATGATTATCAAAGGAAAAGACGTCATAGGCCTAAATGTAGTGACCGTCGACACTGGAAGGATCGTCGAAACAGTCGATGACATAGCCTACGACCCTACAAACCACCGCATAGTAGCACTGCTTGTAGATAGCGGCGGAATATTTTCCTCAGCGAAGGCAATCCACATGGACGACGTTCGTAATATTGGCGAAGACGCGGTGATTATACCAAGCATCAGTGCCATTCAATCTATCAACGACCTAGGCGACGACGTTCGATCAATCTCTAACTCCAACAAGCATCTCGTGAAGACAAATGTACTAACAGTCGACGGAAAAGAACTTGGGCGAGTGACCGATATACATTTTGAATCTACGGATGGTATGGTCGATTCGATGGAAGTTTCACAGGGTGGTCTCAAAACACTAGCCGAAGGTAAAAAGTCGATTAAACCCTCTGACATTGTCACAATTGGCGCAGATACAACAATAGTCAGCACCTACATCGAAATGGAGCTCGAAGAACAAGGCGAAGAAGGTGGACTTAAGGGCGTATTTAATAATGCCAAAGAAAATGTCCAAGAAGCGGCCGAAAAAACAGCAGCTACTGCAAAAGAGGCTTCGGCAACTGCAAAAGAAAAGGCAATTGAGTTTCGCGATAACGCGACAGACAAAGCAGAAGAAGCTCGAGATACACTAGTCGAGAAAAGCGCTGAAACACGTGAAGCAGCAATCGATGCGGCGGAAACTGTCAGACAGAAATCGAACGATTTTTCCGATCAGGCAAAGCTCAAGGCGAGCGAAATCCGCAAAGAAGCTCGCGAACAAGCCGAAGAAACTCGTGATACGATTGAGCAGAAGACCGACGAAGTTCGCACCACAGCAAATGAACTAAAGCATGACGTAGCAAAGAAGGCCGATGAGCTAGAATCTGCAGCACACTCAAAAGCTCATGAGGTTCAGCAGAGTTCACAAAAGTCTCGTCAATCTGTTCACCAAAAAGCCGAGGAACTTGCAAGTGAAGTGCGACACAAAGCTCAAGATGAACAGCTAACAGCCGAGCATAAAGTAGCCGAAACCCAACAGAAAGTCTCAGAATTAACAGATAAAACACGGGGAGATCTAAAGCATGGCTAAAAATAAATCTAAATTCATGATGCTACTTAAAGCGTTGCCGTTCATACTACAAGCTATTAGATGGTTTAGGGCGTCACGAAGCACTTCAAAAGCAAGGAAATAGAGTGTATACGGCTACCGCGCCGTGGTTTCACTGGGCAAGTATTTGAGCAGCGAGTCCACAGACCGACTAAGCGTAAATTCATGTACGGCGGCTTTTCGCTCTTTTGTAGTTGAAAGCCCGAGTGCTACCGCCTCTCCAATAGCGGTGATGAGCGCCTGCGGATTGCGCTCTTCGACCAACGTAAGGAGCCCACAATTTGTCTCGGGAAGCCCACCGAGACTACTTGCGATAACGCGACACCCGCTGTGTTGGGCTTCGACAGACAGCATACCGAATGGTTCGGCAAATACAGATGGCATCAATAATATATCGGTACGAGCAAGCAAGTCCGCCATAGACCCGACGGTTTTTTGCGAGCCTATCAGTTCGGCGTGTTGATAATCCCGCAGCATATGTGCAATTGTGCGTCCCTCTTCGACATGGAGGCCTGCCATCACGATGCTCATATGAACATCGAGCATCTTCATTCGGTAGTGCTGGAGCATCTCGAGTATCGTGTAAATACCTTTTTCTGGATGCAACCTGCCCGCATAAAGAACTCTCACTTTTTGCGTTGGCATAGAGCGTGCAGTAACACCATAGCGAGGGTCGGCAAACGGCATCACAACATCAATGTCGCTACTAGGAATTTTTAGATACAGTGCCCATTGCTGCGCGTTATATACACTAGTAGCGATGATGGTTTTGCCAACGGTATCTTTTTTTCTTTCTCTTTGCTCAAGCCTGGAGGGAACAGCGCAGTGCAATATAATAACTGCTTTGTTTTTGGTCGGCACATCGTACGCCTGATTAACAAACACTACAGTACCCGGTAGGTCACTGAGCTCTTTCTCATGCAACAAACCAACAATTGGCAGACCAGGAAAGTCTTGCCGAGTTTGAGTGGCCGCAGTACCGATAATAACAACCTGCGCGTCAATCCCCCTGCTCACAAGTTCACGTACGTGACCTGCGGTGAATGTTTCCGATCCTCCCGTGCCAGCCAGCATCGCCTCGCCAGATGGCCATACAAATGAAATCATGCAATACTCCTTTGTTATGGAGCTAAAAAATAAGAGTAAGCAAATTGCCAAAAGATGTATCTATAATGATTTAGCTAATATAATTATATCATATTTTGTTCATTTTAAAAAGTTACCAGACTCTCCCGCGCCACAATACAAAAGCCGTGAAGCAACATGGCGGCACTCTCATTTTCAGAGTATACTGTGTAGTACTATGTCCACACACGCAACACACGAATCCAACAGCGATAAAAGCAGAATACGCTTATTTTTTACCGGCGTAACCATGGGAATTGCCGATCTAATACCAGGAGTGTCTGGCGGCACGATAGCGTTTTTGTTCGGTATTTACGACGAGCTACTATACTCTATCAAGCTCATGACGGGGCGTGTTCCGAAGTTACTGCTGAGCGGTAAATTCACACAAGCATTTGGCTTAATACCTTTCGGCTTCCTCCTGCCCCTCGGTGCGGGCATCGCGGGTGCAATCTTTGGTTTAGTGCATATCGTATCGTACCTGCTCGATACGCAGGCAGTGCTTGTGTGGTCGCTATTCTTTGGCTTAGTGCTGGGCTCCGCCTACGTGGTATCGCGGCGCATTACCACATGGACACTCAACCGTACATTACTATTATTGATAGGGTTTGTACTCACCTTTATAATAGTCGGCCTGCCCGCTATTGGCGGTAGTGCGGCACCACTCGCTGTATTCGGTACGGGCGTCATCGCCATCACTGCCATGATACTTCCTGGCATATCGGGCTCGCTCATTATGGTGCTGCTCGGTCAATACGAAATCATCATCAAAGCTGTCGCAGACCGTGATATTGCGCTCTTGGCGATATTTGCCGCAGGAGCTATCATCGGACTTGCCTTGTTCGTTCGCCTACTCACATGGTTGCTCAAGCATTATCATTTTGCGGTTATCGCATTTTTGATAGGCGTGATGGCCGGTTCACTGCGCAAGATATGGCCATGGCAGTCTACCGACGCCAGTGGCGCTACGGCCAACATGCTGCCCGCACTCGAGCTTTCACTCGTGTGGGCAATCTTGCTTGGCCTCATCGGCTTTGTTATCGTCTTGATGTTGGAGCGGCGAGGTGTCGCACAAGAACATAGCGATATCCATACACGGGAGTTCGAGCAAGAGTTTAAAGAACTCGAAGGACGCAACACAAAGAAGTAGAGAAATTATACAAACAATAGTATAGTATACCTACTGATTAAGTTGAGTTTCTCATCCTGATCCACACTAATTACTAATCTCTTAAATTATAAGGAGACTTCTATGTCAACATCTAGAAGAAGCGTTACTAGTGAGGATCAAAAGAACGACGTGCTCGCTAAAATTGATCACTACACGCAGCACGGCTTTCCCGAGGCCACTCGCCTACACGAACTCATCATGCAGGCAAATCCAGCGCTATATCCTCGTCTGTGGTACGGCATGCCCGGATACGCAAAAACGAAAGATAGCGCTGTGCTATGTTTTTTCAGAAAAGACACCCTAATATCGTTTGGCATCACAGAATCCGTAGACGTTGCATCACTCGCAGAGGAAAATCAGTCTATTTTCCCAAGCGCTTGGTATATCACCGAGCTTAAAGGTAGTGCGGAGCAAGCTATTCGCACCGTTGTAGCCAAAGCTACTTTGTAGTACAGCACTGTGCGTCCAGCTGCACTCTACCGAGTACGCTGGACACACGCCATACTACATCGACACGACTGCTACTTACTCGCATCAAAATCAGTGGTGTGCTCATATGCATAGCGTACGATTTCTTCTAATAATTGAATATCGATATCTTCCAATTTATTCACGTATACGCAACCCTTACCTCTAGTGTGTTTGCCGAGTCTTTGTAGCTGCTCGTCAAATTCGTCCGCATCGCACGAAACGTAGAGTGAAATCTTCGCAGCGCGAGGACTAAACCCTATCTTGAACCAATCCGCCTCAATCTTGCTTTTGCTCACATAGTGGTAGGTGCCGAAGCCTATCATACTCGGGCCCCACATGCCGGGAAGCTCACCCGACACGCGCTCCATCATCTCTATGAGCCGATTCGCCTCATCGCGTCGCTTCGGTCCTATCGATGCCAAAAATTCGTCGACGCGTTGGTTCGTTTTTTTCGTCTTTGGAATATATGTCATATGCACTTCCTAGAAATATATCCTTACTTATTATATTTCTTTTCAACCTGACCAGCATTAAGGCCATTCACGAGGTTCGTAAACCCTAGGTTTTGAAGAATCTGGATACCTACATTAGACCGGCTTCCCGTCTTACAATAAAGCACGAGTTCTGCGTCTTTTGCCACACCATCAAGCTGCCTCGCTCCAGCCAGTAGCTCAGCGGGAGGAATATTTAATGCGCCATCTACATGACCTGCTTCATACTCATAGGGCTCACGCACATCGATGATTATTCTATTCATACTCATATTATACTGCGAAGTCATATATAAAGTAGCTTGCTGTCAACCAAGTGCTATACCGGGCCTCTAGCTCAGTTCCTCTCTGAGCTCATCTATCGTCCACTTTGTCCCACCGTATGCTGGGTGACTCTCCATCAAACCGCGGTAAATAGCTTCATGGTCACCATCTGCGTACGCGCCATTGATCGCCATAGTATATCGCAGTGCCTTCGCTTCACGCGCTAGATTTGCTTGGTCTTTGTTTTCTCCAACGCGTAGTATCTCCCAGTCATAGTTCTGCCCAAAGATCTTTTGCAAGAGATACGCTATTCGCTCTGTCGTTTGATTCTGCGTGGGGATAACAAGAAAACTGCGCCACTCGTGGTGCATAATTATATTCATCTTTGCAAACAAGAAGTTTCCTAGCGTTTCTTGTGATTCGGACTCAAGGTATATGTCATCACTTGCAACACCCTTGCCTTCTAGGTAGTTCGCATACGCCCGTGCCTCACTTATCACCGGCCGCACGGTGCCCTTGTAGCCATGTGATCCGCACACCACAATCGGTTGCGCGTCCCCCATATCATACAGCTGGATAGCCTTATCCAGCCTATCTTCCGCCGCCGCATCTATACTACCGTCTAATCTCACCCCGCCACCGGGTAAAATAATTGCGTCATAGTGAAGGTGTTTCATGTCGCTATCGTTATCCGAGTGACACTAACGTAATGAGAAACACGGCGTACACCATTAGCCCTAGGCATAACAACACCGTCGACCACCTGTTCGTGCCCCTGAGCGCCCAGATTAAGCCCGCTCCACTCAATAAAAACCAACAAAGAGAATGTCCATACATTAGCACAATTTTTTGCACCTCACTTGCTCCCGATACCTCTATCGGTACAACAAAAAGATACATAATCGCAACCCCGAGCGAGATCACTGTCGCCACCAGACCTATGGCCACATGATATCTAGTGAGATAGTTCTTCATATCTACGCCAATCTATCTGCAATATCGCGCCAAAAATCTTTCCATTCATCGGCCTCCGACTTACTAGGAATAGCGGTATGTGAAAGAATCAGTTTTGATTTTTCTCCACTCGCTTCAACAGTTGCAGAAAACTTGCTCCCATCGACAAAATTACATCTCCATGTGCTGCGTTTCGGCGTTGAGCTACTACGCGGCTTCATGGGGATTTGTCCGTTCAATTCGCACTGTTTTTCGAACCACTCTACCGCTTTTTTGAACATAGAGTCTCGCGGCAAAGCTACCGTCTTCGATACAGCCAGCTCGAATAGCCCATTAGACAGCTGGCCGGGTACACGCTTACCGATATGCTGCTCGTACGCCACTGTAATACCCTGCGCCCACCATCCGTGGTTTTCAAGTTTGCCACTCAGCTGATCGTACAGCTTGCGAGCTAAATCGGTATGAGAAAGAGCCCTTGCCCCACTTTCGTCGAGCTCGCGCACCCATTGCTCCCAAGGTTTGTTTGTTGCCTTCTCAATTGATGCGATATTCATCGGTTTCGTCATACTGTGATTATAACCCAAACATAAGTAGCGCAGCAGAGTGAATCGATATCGGAGATCGGATATTTGTTTGTGTATAATTTTGCTCGTAAGGTTCGATTGAATGTAGTTTTAGCTTTTTCTATTTGTTCGTACGCCGATTGACGCTCCGAGAACTGCACTTGCAGTAATTATTTAAAATAATACCCAATATCTGGAAGATACGACCACCGTCGAATACAGTTGCCAAAAATATACCCGGTAGCAGCAGGGCAAAGCCAGGCATTAAGAGGCTGGAGCTGATGTTTTCGCGTTGCTTTTTACTCATAGGCTTATTATCAAAGGTCTAAAGTTAAGCTGAACTACTTTACTTAGCCTACCAGCTCTGAGCTTGACTACCGTAAGCCAACCTTCTTTGCAAGCAATCTGGTTGTCATAGCCGAGTAAATAGTTTGATAGTAGAAATCAGTTTTTTGCCTTACAATATTTTTATAGGTAGTTAAGCGAATATTATTATGTCATCAAAAAAGAAGTCTAGTTATCCTGGACTTCTTTTTAGATATAATTTTGGCTCCGCTTACAGGTCACGAACTCTTTAATAAGGGTAGAACGCTACAAATCGGACACGGTGTGTATAGAATTGGATCGTACCAATAATGAGCCACGAGGAGGTGAAGTTATGAGCGATAATGAGCAGTTAAAGCGCGAATTTACGGATGACGAGCGCCGTAGGTTAGTTGATTACTTTAGCTTACTAACTGAGATAGATCAACGAGAAAAAGCACGCTTTGCCAAGCTTAAAGACTTCCCCAAAGGATTTGCTATGGACGGCGAAAGCCGCCAATGTGGGCTATGTTTCAAATCCGTATATGATACACCTGGCTTGTTCGATAAATGGGGTTTTAAATGCTCAAATTGCCAAGATGCGGTCAATAAGCGAAAGATACCGGGGTCATTATGTGGAGATTATCGGCACGAAAGGTCTATACCCGACACGATTCTTGCCTCGAAGCTTAATGTAAGCGTACGAACAATTCGCAAGAAGATTAAGGATAGTGAGATTATTGGAAGAAGAATCCCTAATGGGCCTTATATGATACTACTGAAGGACAATCCAGAATTAACTTTTAACCACGACATCGTTGTATAATTAGCACTACATGGAGTGGTTAGCGTTACTAATAGGTATTGGAATAATTTCCTCACTTTTTGACAAAAAGCCTATCGGTTCTTCGCAGTCCACAAAAGCTGTTTCACCGAAAAAGACAAACGAATGGGACGGCGAGATCCAAGGAAAAGGAATTGCCTCTGGAAGTGGTTGGGATCGAATCCGAAAAGCAGTGCTCGCTCGTGATAATTATACTTGTCGTTCATGCAGGAGAAAAGATAACCTTACAGTTGATCATATTGTTCAGCTTTCTAAGGGCGGCACCAACAGCATGGAGAACCTGCAGACCCTTTGCAAATACTGTCACGAGAAAAAAGATAACCGAAAGATTTTTGATAAATCATTCAATCACGACAGCAACTACGGCTCGCAAACTACATCAAATCCGACAGTACAAGCTATAGAGCGTGCTATTCGTGGACATACACGAATTAGAATAACTTACACTGACATAAATCAGAAAATTACATATAGAGAAATTACACCGTCTCACTTTACAAAAGAACATGGCATTGCATATTTAGTAGCCTTCTGTCATCTAAGAAATGAAAAAAGAACATTTAGACTTTCCAGAATTGTACTTAGGTAGCTAACTTATCACACCCACCTACTTCATACCCGAATTAGAGCTGTACCAGTAACTATTGAAATGTTCCCTTGCGTTGTTATGCTCAAATAGACCGTAGAGGATAGTCTTTATCTCTTCTCTAGTTCTGCCGTTAAGATCCGCCTCCAAATCATCAATTGAATGCTGGTTCACATCGAACAGTTTCTTTGCGTTTGTGTTATTGCCGTAAAAAGAAACTTGATCCTTTTTTGTGAAGGTCATGTATGTCTCACATATCTTCCGGCAGCTACTTAACATTAGGTCTGGTTTGTTTTGCTCGTATAAAAATACGAGTTCCTTCCAAAGCATTTCGTAACTAGTCTTAAAGTCATCGTTGCTACTCACTATTGGTTTAATAGTGGTGTATTTGCCGTTTGAATACAGATGGAAGGTTCCGTGTTTATTGTAAGAATTATATCTAGCACCTTTATTGTTGCGAACGTTAAGGTAGAAGTGAGTGTGGTGGGTCAGCAAGACAAACCATTGATTGGTCTGTTCTATGTTTTCGTAAAACTTCTGCACCTCTCCGATCATTAGATATTGCATCGTATCATCGTTACTTGTCATCGGATCGTCTAGAACGATGATTTTTGGCTTATTATCATTATCCGTGGATTCAAGGTTCAGCATGAAATACAGAAAAGCTATGATATTCTTCTCGCCCCTACTGAGGTCAGTAATGGGACGTATTTTCCCATCATGACCCTCGATCTGGTATTGGCCCTTCTGTCCCGCAAAACCGTCATCAACTAATTTCAGAGAGAATGATTCTACCCCCATACCTTTCAGTAGCTTACTTATACTGGTGGCTATCTTTTCTTCATCCTTAGTTTTAAGTATTAAGTCGGTTCGTATCCTAGTTTTTGTGTCCAATTCAGCCTTCTTGATGTCAAGATCAGCTTGAGCTTTATCGTTTAATGTGCGTAAATTTTCTAATTTCTTAGTTTCTTCTTCATAATTAAAGCCATTCAGCTGCTTCTTGATTTCATGATAGCGCAGTGCGTCTCTAGCTTCGTCCTGTTCAAACCTGAGATTCTTGGACAGTTCATTGTGCTCACTGATCAAACGGTCGGAATCCGTCTTTATGCCACTAAAGTTTTCCGGCAAATCTATGCATAATGCAGGGGTTTTTGTGAATAATTCCTTGTTTTTCTCCTCTAACGCAGTCTTTAGGCTGTCAAGAAATTTTTTGTACTCCCCAATAGTCAGTTTTATTTTCGAATTTAGCGCATACACCTTATCAGCGTACTTACTGTAAAATGTATCTGTATCTAGCTCTTTTATATCATCTAATTCGGATATCACGTGTTCAATTTTAGTGATACCGCTCTTGATGCGGTCTTCTAGGCTCTTTACTTCGGTATTAAAGTAGTCGCCGAGAGCAGCCCATCGTTCTTCACTAATACTATTTCCGCAAAAAGCACAAATCTCCGTCGCTCTGTGCTTATGAATCCGCACCCCCTCTTTTGCAAAGTTCTGTTTAAGAGGATCGTCTTTTAGTTCCGGTATAGATTGGTGTGGTTTCACTCTTGAGTCGAGTACTTCATTTGTTGACTTTAAGTATGAGCCGAGATCAATAGCGGGAAATGTAATTCTACTTATATCAGCCTTTTTGTCGGAATTGATCGTATTCTTGTGTTTTCTGATATCATCAGCGGCAAGGAGGCTAGCTTTCGGTATCTCACCATTGAAGTCGCTCCTATTGTAGGTTGTTTTTGACACTGGTGGATTGTTTATGTTTTTTATGTGCTGGGCGGCACTAGCATGAAAGTTATTGATTTTTGTATTATGAGCGTCGAAGCTCTTTTTAGCTTTCGTAGTATTTGTAAATAAGTTCTCAAAGGCCTTATCTTCTGGTTGCTCCACCTGTTTTCTAATTTCAGATATATCCTCATTTATTTTATCTATATCTATTTGAATTTTTGCGTTTTCCACACCTAATGCTACTGCGTTCAATCTATTATTCTCGGCTACTCCGTCAAAATCCCTGAAAATACAAACATTGTAATTATCAGAAAATTGTTTAGCGATTTCGTCTGCGAGCGTACTCTTGCCTGTACCGTTTTTTCCAAATATAAAATTTACTTTCTTTGTCAACAAAAGCTCGCGGCTACCTGCTGAAAAACAATACGAGTTAGAGGATTGGTCTATCTTTATATCTGCCATGTGCTGCCTTAATTAAAATTAAATTTAATCATTTTGTTTCTATCTTAATTTTAATTAACAGCTCCTGCCATATCCTCACCATCGCCCAGGTGTCCATTTTGCAATATTCAGTCAGGTCGGCAAGTATCTGATCCTTCTGGTCCGCTCGTGTTTCATCGAGCACCGCCTCCATCCAGAGCCGTTGAGCCGAGTTGCCGTCTTGAATGCCAAGGTCTTTGTAGCTTAGCTCAGGGCACACGACTGGCAACACTTTTTTGATGCTTGCGCTTCCCTCGCAGCGCGGATCGTCATACCACTTTGTCTTAAATGGAATCATGAGGTCGACGACACGTTCGTTGATAGCCTTAATTTGCTTAGCATATTCCGGATACATCCGCCCTAGCTCCTCGTTGACCGATTTTTCGAAGCGCATATTCCAGGTAATAATTGAGCCGGAATCACCCATATCTTCTACTAGCTGCTTGGCTAAGTCTGGCGCTGGATTAGTATTTTCTCTGTGAAGATACTCTCTATGTTCTACTTCACCGCCAGGTTCACGGATGATATGCAGAGAATACTGAAACGGCACTTGCTGGTACGGTCGCTGTCCATCGAAGTACGGCACGAGGCCCTGCATTGTTTCGTAATCAAAGAAGTAGAGTGGATACTGTAGTTCGCCCAAAAAGCGTTCAATTTCTTGCTTGTTGATTTCGGCTCGAGTATCTGCTGGCCACACCATAGGCTCGGGCGGAAAGATATTTTCATAAACCTTCATCCATTCCGACCTAGAACCAAGCTTAGCCAGTTTCGGATTTGGATCGGGCATTTCTGCTTGCGCGGCGGCTTTCTTTGCCGCTTCCATGTATTCTGGCGTTTTCACGGCAATTTCATTCACCTCATCCGTCACATAAGCAAACATCGTAAGCTCTTTTGGATTAACGTCGCCCTCGCGAACATACTGATTATTTACATGGATCACCGATACATTCCGAACAGTAAAGCCATTGCCCTCAAGTACTGTCTTCTGAAACGCAAGGTCATACAGATGATCCGACTTAACGCGTGTGCTGGATTTAATTTCGTAGAGGTCGACTGTCTTACCCTCTACGACTGAAACTATGTCTGATATACAAGTAAATCCGTTCCATTCAAAACGAGGCTGGAATACAACCTGAGCACCCGATTCAAGTGCTTGCTGGGTTCGTAGTGGTAGCGAGCGGTATTCATCGAAATCAGAGAAGCCGAGTGTCACGCCTTCTGGAAATAAAGACTCAACATATGGTTCAAACGCATGTCCAGCGTCGAACATTGCTTGTGTTGCTGCGTCGACAGGTGGAAGTTTGCTCGGGTCATTCTTTTTCAGCCAAAGCCAGGCTGGCTGACGGAGAAAGAGCATGTAATCGGATTTAGAAATCATTTTGTTCTTTCCGCCTGATCGAGAAGTTTTACAAATAGAATTGCCTTACCAGCTTCCCAGTCCATCACTTTGGAGTATCTTCCGCTATGGTTTAGCGGGCTATTCATGCGGCAGCCTTCACACTCAATTTTTATTTTCTGCGGCTTCTCGGCTTGTATGAGTAGTAGCTGATCTTTTGACACCTCGTCCGGCTTTTGTATCGTCTGCCTGCACGACAATGGTATTACATATTTCAACCCGTCCATTTGCCAGATATTCCAACTGATTATCTCGGCGAAATGTTCTAGCTGCTCGTCGGTGAGGCTCTGTTTAGATTTTAGCTCTAGCTTATTGGAACAAAAGTCTTTATAGAAATCGTCGATAGTCAGAAGTATATTCTCGCGCGCAATTAACAGGTTGTCGCCCTGCCATTCGTAGCCATAGGTGGCTTTGAGCGCCAGTTCGGCATATTTAAGCCACTCCTTCTTGCTACTCGCGAACTCACCTACTACTTGAAGTTTGCGGTCAAAGAACCCAACACGATTCTTTGGGGTGATAACAACACCCGTGTTGGCGGTAGGGTTGTAACGGCCAGCAATGAACGGCGCTTCACCACAAGTTATTTCGAGTCGACGTTCGGATATGTAATCTACCCAATTATCTTGGCCAACGGGCCAGTTTTTACTCGCCCAATCTATGGCCATGTTCATTTCTTTCACTACTTTGAGTGGCGTGAAGACTTCTGCCTTGTCTCTGGTGCGGTATTTTTGCTCTTCTTTGCTTTTAGCGGCACGTGGCTGGATAAGCTTGCCGTTGCCACCTGTAATTTGCTCACGTTTGATTTGCTTTTTGGGCGCATAATCTTTGCCGTATTTTTTGTAACTGTCTGTAGCCCAGATGATATTTCGTCGCGTAGTCCTGTCACCCAAAAGGATATCCAAAACACGCCCGCGATTGCGCAGGGTGTTTTCGCTGATATCAATCTCGCTTCTCGGCCTCATCCTGCTCTCATTATACGTCATCTACCTCTTTAAAACTTCTGCATATATTGACAATCGGGGAGATTTTTGCTAAGATTCAGATATCCAATGGTTGATTTTCTCAAACCGTCGGGGAATTACATCCAAGAGCAGCCCTCCTAACCGAGGGCTGTTTTTATGTAGTAAAAACTATCGTTCACGTCGCCTCAGGTCGCCACGCCATATGTCTGCTTGGATCTTCAAAATGTCAGTATAGCCGTCACCACCAGTGCGCAGCTCTGTGGATATATTATTTCGAGAAGAGTATACGTATACTTTTTTGTCGCGACTATGGATAAATCGAATCAATGCAAGAAAGTCTGAATCACCCGAGAACAAAACTGCCTCGTGGTACTTCTTTGCTTGATTGACAACATCTATCGCCAGCTCGACGTCCATGTTTCCTTTTTCTTCGACAACAGTTCCGCGTTCAGTTTCGACTCTAATTTGCTTTAACGGCTTCTTGCGTACGACAAACTTCAGCGCCTTCTCTAAATAGACGTAAAACCTATGCTTATTGCCGACGTCATGATCCCGTGTGCCAGGCTTGGGGTAGGCATCGTAGTAGTACACCTTCATCTTGCTGGCTTCATGGGTAGATTTCAGATAATTCTTTAGCTTTTCGAGATCTAATATCTTAGCCTTTGCTTTTTGCACCTCCCACAAGTTTGCAGCATCGATAAATACAAATACGGTTTTCATAGCGGTTTTTTAATAACCCCCACTACACGACCCTCGACAGCAAAGTCATCGCTTGCATCGATAAATATCGGGAAATAATCGTCACGCATAGAATCGGGCTTTAGGACGATGCGATCACTCTCTCGTTGAAATCGCTTTATATTTGCCAGCCCGCCAATTATAGAAACGATAATTTCGTTTGGCTTTGGCTCATATGATTCAGTCTTCTCCACCAACACGAAGTCGCCATTCTCAATCGTAGAGCCGTCTATATCTGCCTTGTTCATAGAATCACCCCTAGCTATAAGAGCATATACTTTACTGATATCTTTATTCTTTACGATCGATGGAGATACGATGATATTATCTACCACGCGACCATCGGCAAATTTCGTAGCTTCGCCGCAGTCGGCTTCGCCCATCACGGGGACGGTATAAAAGCCAGCTTTCGTTCGCAGCGATGGCACGTAGCGTCCCTCTTTGCTAACTAAATCACCGCGCTTCAATAGTTGATTCAGGTGATGAGTGATCTGAGATGGATACTCGCAGCCAACCAGCTCTTTTAGATCTACCCTCCTCATACCCCTGATGTCATGTACCTTTGCCAGGTCCATCAACCTCTGTTGTATCTCGTTCATAGTATAATTGTATCATAGGATGATACAAAATAGATATGTTTTCTGTCTTTTTTCTGTTTACATAGTTTCAAAGCAGTGATAGTATAGGGGTAGCGCGATTCCCCGAGGTGGGATCGGAGGTCTCGAGCATCTCTTTTCGTGGCTAAGTTTCCGCGTTGCGACTGGAGGGTAGAATGCGGGACAGGAAGGCAAGATGCTATGCAAAAACAAACGTACTACATGAATAAGAATATGCAGGAAAAAAGCGGTGACTACGAGGTTCATACTAACAATTGTGCACATGGTGCTCATGAGGATAACAAGTTATATCTCGGCGACTATTATAGTTGCGGTCCAGCTGTTCAAGAAGCAATTCGTCTGTATTCCGACCAGGTTACAAAACTTGGTGGTAAAATAAACGGCTGCTACTGGTGTTGTAATCCTTGCCATACAGGATAAGTAAAACTATTCTGCGAGTATAGACCAGCCTGAGACAGGTTGGTCTATTTCTTATTCCATGGCCTTGACGCGGGTTTCGATGAAGTCGATTTCTTCGGGCGAGAGGTTGTATTTGCGGTAGAGTTGTTGGTCGATTTCGGGGATTGATTTTGACCAGTTAATGTCGGAATTTGGAGTAAAGTCTTGAAGTGGAACGCACTTCCATTTAGGTGCCGGATTGTCTTGAGTGATTTTAAGAATTCCAAGCATGGCGCGTGTGAATTTTGATTTTATATACTTCATACAGGCGTCCGCCTCGTCTCTCGAATCAAACTTACCGATAGATACATACGTTTGGGTATGTCCAACTAGAGGCTCAGCGATTAGAGGAGTGCTCAAGACTTCACCGAGCCTTCCTGAGCCATTTGCTTTAGGTATAAAAACTTTCCATTTATTGAGATTTTCATGCGCTTTGATATAGCTAGATTTTATAAACTTATTCTTGCGCACGTTATTCAAACGGCCGGCAATCTGAATATATGACTCATCGTCATTAGGCTTCTGGTCGTAAAAGACATATGAGAGTGTTTCAAATGCATTAGTAATAACGTCCCGCTCATGCCCTTTGCTCATATTGCTTTTGGCTGTAGGATTTTCGTCATGTAGAGTTTTTGTAAACTGATAAGCATTTTGTCCGTATATAATCTCACTGAGCGAGCGCTCGCTTACAGATTCCACCTTCTTCAATATAGAATTTAGTTCGGGAAAACTAGTATAGACTCCAATTGAACCAAAGTCACTATTTGCATCACGGAAGGTAACCACTACTCCTCCCTTAATATCCGTGGAAGGGAAAACCTTGGAGCTGTCCTGCTCGAAAGATAAGACCTTCAAGTGATTATCATTAAGCATCTTTTTATTCCAGGCAGAAGGCGTCGCCCCTGCATTGAACAAAAACCGAGCAGGACTAATCAAGCATGCACTATAAGCAAGCTGATAGGCGGAGTCTAGAAATAAATGATATATAGGAGGTGCTTGTGTACTATCTCCCGTGGCCACATCCTGATACGGCGGATTACCCACCACAGCGTCAAATTTCATCATACTTCCTCCATTTCCAAATAATTGTGCGAGTTTTGTTGTTGCGGTTCCATCTTTTGCCTGTGGTAATAAGTCATGCTGGATAAAATTATTGCTACTTATAGTATGTTCCGTATCAAACCCAAATATATAACTCGTCGTGATTCCGTGCAGTACACTGGTTGGCGCTAAGCCATACACCTGATTTTCGAGTATGTGTTTCAGACATTCGGCATCACTACTGTAATTATGGCGCGTATTTGTGAAAAGTTTCTTAACTATTTCAGTAATATACATGCCAGACTTCATATACAGGTCGATGAACGTACTGTCTGTGCGGCGGAATAGTTCTGGCTGTTCTTTTTCTAGCCCATCGACCATCATCTTAACGACTTTTCGGGGGGTGAAGATCTGGTTGTTTTTTTGGTTCGGTATCAACTCAAAAATATCTTCATCGGTTTCAAAATAGTTGGCACGCTTTTGCTTTTCTGCCACAAACTCTGCAATGGACGCATTGAACTTGTACTTATGGAACACACCCTCGAAGCGCTGGCGCTCGCCATTGTCGTCAGTGTATTCAAAACCATCTCGGAGTTTATGGAACTCCTCCTTAGTTATGTTCGTTAGGTCGATGAAATCTTCATCACTGATCTGATCGTCAAAATTATCGATAGTAATAACTTCGCGTGATGAATTGGCCATGACAAACATAGGAATCGTGCGCGTAAAGGCGCGAAGGTGCTCACGAACCTCCTCCTCCTTGGACTTTTGAACAGTTTCAACGACTTTAGTTTCTTGCTGTTCAACTTTCGCTTGCACTAGATCCTGTTCGATGACGGAGGCAAGACTTTGCTTCAGAGCTTCTGGGTCTTTATCTTCACTGTTTTCAAACTCGGCAACGACGAGCTTAATTTTCTCAGTCGCCTCTTTGCGTGCTTCATCCGCTTCGGCAGCGGTCCACTTATACTGCTCTTTTAGCTTGGCTATCGGCGCCTCTACGAGTGCTTCTACCTTCGCGGGCAGCATATCAATCGTCTCTTCTGGAGTGGCTTGGTCGAGTACATTATCTACCACGCGGTCAATATTGGCTCGGTATATCTTTTCGCCCAATATGACACCGGTATTTTCATTGATCTTGGTTTGCTTTTCCTGCTCTAGCTTGCGGGCATCATCAAGGTCGAGCGTCTGCTTGGTCGATTCGGCTCGTTTATTCTTTTCAACAGGCATTTTATCGAGTATTTCTTCGACTTCTTTCGGAAAGTGGAACACGCCCTTAATATTGTCGTTAAATAACAGGTTGGTCATGAATCGTGCCTGGACGATTTCGGTAGCCGCCAGAGCGTTCGGGAATGTTAATACCTTTTCAGCGTCGAGCTCAACCATCTTGCCATCAACGTCTTCAGAGATGACCGGGAAGTAGTTAAGGAGTTCTTTGATGTTGTCTTTGCGCTCCGCCTCAGTAATTTCGCCGTTTGCCGCACTAGGATTAAGTGCGTTCGCGAAGGTATCGTAAATTTCGAGTACACGCGTAGGTGCGAAATCGAACAGGTATGCTGACTTTTTTGCCTTAACCTCACCGTCTTCAGTGAATCTGTACGGGTTTTGGGCACGAAAAGCCGCCTGCATGTACTGCGATGGAGTCTTGATGTCGGTTAACATCAAAACAGCACTCCATTCCTTGATAGTTACGCCAGTAGTGAGCTGGCCGCAAGAAAGTGTAATAGTGCGTGAATTTTCAGCAATAGCTTTTTTGACCTTATCGAACGACCTCTCATTTCCTTTGAAGTCGGCCTCTTCTTCGTCGAATGACCGGCCGTCACCAGCCGCTACAACGACTTTGTAGTCTTTGAATACTTCGTCTTGTTTTAATAGCTGCTCGAGAGCTTTGACTGACTCGACTCGGTTGCCGACATACCAAAACGTATGACGAAGTTGGTCTCTAAGCTCCGGTGTAGAAAACGGATACTTTTCATTTGTTGAAAGGTTACGGAGAAACTCACGTACATCGTCTTCATGAACGAATTTTTGGTTTTTTGTAGCAAAAAACTCGTTAAGGTCGAAGGCGTAGTCACGAGTTTCATCATCAATATCAATACCCTCGTTCACCTCGTCAGCTATCATCTGTGAGATGCGGTAGGTGTAAAGTCGTAGGTCTGGCAGGTCTGTGTGAGGACCACTTTCACCTTCAGCTAGTTCTTTCTGTTTTTCTTTTTGTTCGTCAAGGTAGGTCCAGTTATATATCGCATCACGAGGGAACTTTTGGTTTGCGATAGCCTTGAATGGTGTTCCGGATAAGTGTAGCGTGTGGCTTCGCTTAACAATAGTAAAGGCATCGTCAGTACGACCCGTATCTACACCCTCGTGAGCCTCATCGATCACCAGTAAATCCCATTCAAGGTCGGCAACCCAGCGAAGCTTATCATGGCTGCCGCCGAAATATTTCGAACCCTTAAGATCCTGTAGTGACAAGAAGGTGATCATTGGCTTGTCGCTACCTTCGATCACATTGAACTGTTCTCGCGTTAGTGATTTACGATCGGCAAGAGACGCTGTATCAGAGATAAAGTAATAGCCATCGATAAACGTGTCGAAATCGTCGAACCATGAATTCGCGATTGCTGGGCGGTTAGTAACAATTAGGACCTTTTTAGCATCAAGTCGCTTAGCAAGGTCATAGCTTGCAAGTGTCTTACCAAAACGAGGCTTGGCATTCCAGAGAAACTCGCCGTTTTCGTGAGCCTGAAAATACTCAATGGCTTTTTCAACTGCCTCTTGCTGTTCACTGCGGAGTTCATAAGGAATCTTCTTACCGCCATCTTGAAGGGCTGCAAAACCGTGCTGACGGAATGTGTCGAACAGCTGTTTGGATTTTTCAGGTGTACCATTGAAATAGAACCACTCTTTGCCTAGGTCGGGACGGTGCCGAACATCACTCTTGACTAGGAATTTGTGAAAATCTGTGTCTTTGAAGTCATTTTGCTGATCAGCGTAAAATGCCGGTGCACTCCATTGCTTTTCGAACCTTAATCGTTTCGCGGCAGTGTGAGTTTGTTCATAAATTCGCTTATCAACATCCTTACGCTCGGTGTAGCCAATCTTCTGAGAGCCCTCATTATCTGCTTCGTCAGGAAGAATGTATGAATAAATCTGCGGATAAACAACTTTCGTGGTTTTTATTTTTGGTATACCAGTTAGCTGTGAGTTATCCGTAGTATTATCATGCATATTACACAACATTATACTCTATTTACCTCGAGAATTCATCCATCGCTGTCGAGAATGTACGAGAATTGTCAAGAATTGACGAGAATTGAAAATAGTTTTTTAATATTGACTCTTCACATCGCGCGGTGCTATTCTAGGTATAGCCGCATGGCTAGCACCTTACCGGATCACAAGTCCCAATTCATTCAAAGCTATATACGGCATAGAAAGAGTTGATAGAAAGGAGGCGAACCTTTTATCTCAACTGAGGTAAATTGTTTGTGCTTCCGCTTCTAACAACTTAATCTATGCTCTTTTATTTGGAGAGCATGAGAAAGGAAGCGTCTTATGACCTCCCCAACCGCACAGCTGCAAGTGCAGCACATCAATATCAACGAACTGAAAGCGAGCGAGTTCAACCCGCGGACATGGTCGGATCACCAGCTCGAGAAGCTGCGTGAAAGTATTGAAAAGTTCGGCGTCGTAGACCCGCTCATCATCAACACCCACCCATCACGCAAGAATATCGTGATCGGTGGCAATATGCGGCTCCAGGTGCTTCAGGAAATGAAATACACTGATGTGCCCGTGGTCGAGCTTCACCTCACCGAGCGCAAAGAGCGCGAGCTCAACCTACGGCTTAATAAAACTGGAGGCGACTGGGATTACGCTCTACTAAAAGAGTTCGATGAAGACCTGCTGGCAGACGTCGGCTTCGAATCCGAAGAGCTCGATGACGTATTCGCTATCGAGGATACCGAAGAGAAGAATTCGTTTGATCTCAAGAAGGAGCTGAAGAAGCTCGATATCAAGAAAATTACCGTCCAAAAGGGTGATATTTACCAGCTCGGCGAGTCGCGTCTAATGTGCGGCGACTCTACCATCGAAGCTGACTTCGACAAACTCATGAACGGCGAAAAAGCCGATATGTGTATGACCGACGAACCATATATCCTCGACTACTTGCACGCCAAGCGGGGCGGTAAGCCAGTTAAAGGCTTCGGTGCCAAGCGCGACCGCATCTACCTGGAGACAGAAAGCCTGCCCGATAACTTTATCGAGCTCTGGATGGCAAATGTCGCCAAACATGCCAAGCCAGACTTCAGCATCATCTCGTACGAAAACTGGAAGAACCTGCGCGAAATGTGGAATGCCATGGAAAAGTATTGGAAGGTCAAGAATATGATCGTCTGGCATCTACCGAACCGGCACCAGGGCTTCTCATCGAAGTACAAGTTTTTCTCTAAGCACGACATCGCAATCGTTGGTGGCTCAGGTGATGTGCCATACAATACCGACGAAGAAGAGGGTCCGCTACAGGAAATGTACGAAACTGCCCTGTTCGCTACCTCCGGCAAACCGCAATGGGAAGGCTACGAAAAAGGCAAGAAATATATGCCAACCGACTTCATCGAGTTTAATGCCGATGACCTCAAAGGCTCCGGCCAGGGCGTTGTGTTCGGCACGAAGCCACTAGACATCCTTATTCCCTACATCAAGGTGCTGACGCGGCGTGGTGACCTCTTAGTGGAACCCTTTGGTGGGTCGGGGAGCACACTGATTGCCTCCGTCAAGCTGAACCGGCGCTGTTACATTATGGAAAAAGTACCGACCTACGCCGAAGTGATTATGCGGCGCTGGGAAAATGAGACTGGCCTTAAACGCCAGTTGATCGTACGAGGTAACGATGACGAAGTTCAGCCGAGCGAACAGGAATAAAGTCCTCGGGCTCCTTCGCGAGAACCCAAACCTTCAGCGTGCCTGCAAAAAAGCAGGCATCGCTCGGAGTACGCTTTACCGATGGATGGAGGATGACACCAGTTTTCGTGATGACGTGCGTGATGCCCAGGAAATCGGCCAAGACACCATGAACGACTACGTTGAAGCCAAGCTAATGGAAAATATCCAGAATAACATGCAGAAATCGATCGAGTTTTATCTCCGACACAACAACCCTAAATATGCTTCTACGCGTGTCGAGACGGAGTACTTCGACAAGCGTGGTGCTGGGCGAATCAATCACCTACCTATTGGCATTGACCCAATGTACTATAGCGGCGAAATCGATATGCTCGACAAGCTAGCCGAAAGAGTTGAGCTGCGTAGACAGATGCATGAAGCGAAAATGGAGACTGGCGATTACGACCCTCATCGGCCCATTCGCCCAGAGCAGCTTGGTGCCATGTTTGCTGAAGAGTTTTACAAGGCGTTTCCAAACGCCAAAGATATAATCGATGACCAAATGTACGAATATGATAAGAAAAAGCGACAAGAAAACCCCGATCCGGATGATTACTAGACTTAATCTCCGTCTGGCGGTATGTTGTGTTGCTGAAGAAAGGAACTACTTATGAAAATGACTCATGGTGCGATGAAGATGCGAAATGGCACCAGCTTCCAGGGCTACGTCAAAGCCCAATACGATCATCTTGTCAGGATATTTGGCGAGCCGTACACTAATTCAGACAATCATAAAACGGACGTTGAGTGGATCGTCTCGACTCCCTATGGACCAGCCACTATTTATAACTATAAAAATGGCTATTCGTATTTAGGACTAAGCGGGCTCAAGCTCGATGAGATGGATGAGTGGCACGTCGGTGGCAAAAACGCGAAAAGCTACGAGTGGATCATACAGCACGTAACTACTGGTTGATGTCGTAACTCTGCTGGATGAGATCCATCACATACTCTAAGTCGGTACCAGATGTAACTTCAACTTCGTAGTCACCATTCCCCCAGTGGCCAATATGCACAGGCGACTCGACATCACGAGCAAGTCCCCGCGGGTCGTCTAGTGTGCCCGTCTTCATGTTGATATAAAGTTTTAACTTAGACTTCTTGAAGACGACATCGACGAAGTTGCGTGTCGTTTTGTAGGCAACATACATCTTCTTTGGATCCTCAATAATTTCCGTATCAATAGCCAAGATCCGCTCTTTAAGCGATTCGAATAGTGCCTTGATATCATCATTCGCCATCGCTAAGTGGTACTCAAGTGTGAACGTTTCCTGCAACTTTTCAGCCTTGCCAGAATCCACAGTGAACTTCGGTGCATCTTGTAATTTCACCTTCTGATAGTTTTCAGTATCTAGTGTTAGCAAACCATCCTCATATAGCTTGTATCGATATAGCTCGATGTTAATTGGCAATAAGTCGGCCGTATCTGTGTCGAACTTATTATAACTCTCGGCAACACAAATCACTCGCGGCGCCGCCCACTGAATCGCAATCGTAATTTTCTTTTCATTGCAAAGCTTCTCAAAACTATCTTTATGGTCAAGGAGCCAGCGAAGATACGACAAGCCTTGGTTGATTACGTTCTCGTTATGTCCCTTTTTGTACTCGATAATGCACGGATTACCTTCATCATCGATGCCAAGCGTATCCATACGCCCACCAAAGCTGGTAGAGTATTCGCTTGCGAGAAAGTGGACACCAAGCAGTTCGTGAAGGCTCGCTTCAAAAATTCGCTGCACGTCACGCTCGAGAATCTTCTTACCATTTAGGTTTGTGATTGGTTTTAGTCGAGAGGCGTTACTGCCAGATACTTTGAATAAACTCATGATTTCGTATATTATCTCACTTTTCGCTAGACTTTACTACCGCATGGCGGTATGTTGTTGCTTGCAATGGAAACACAAGTACCTCAACTAAAATATTGTCTCTACGCACGAAAATCGTCTGAATCGGACGAACGTCAGGCTATGAGCATTGATTCGCAGCTAGCTGAAATGCGAGCCTTGGCAGTAAACGAAGGCTTAAATGTCGTATGTGAACTACAAGAAAGTCACTCGGCAAAAGACTCGGGTAAGCGTCCAGTATATAATCAGATGCTCGCCGGTATCGCAAACGAAGAATACAATGCCGTACTTACATGGGCACCAGATCGATTAAGTAGGAATGCTGGCGACCTTGGGTCAGTTGTTGACCTCATGGATCAGGGTAGACTACTGCACATCCGAACCTACTCACAAACATTCACGAATAATCCAAATGAGAAATTCCTGCTGATGATACTCGGCAGTCAAGCTAAGCTGGAAAACGATAATAAGGCGGTAAATGTAAAGCGAGGGCTTGTGACTTGTTTTCCACTTCTTTCCAGGTGAGACGGGCGTAAGGATCTACAATGCCGACCTTATCAGGGAACTGCTCGGCTATACGGCTCAGATAATCGACGATAGTGTCGCCTTTCCAATAACCTTTAGCTTTGAAGTATTCCGCCCTTGCCGGCATCCGATAATCTTGCATAGGCTTTTTCCTCCCGGGAGAAATAATTTAGATTACCCGATCATTTTGAAAAAGGGTCTCATTTTTCTTGTTATTTTCCGATTTGATCATTATAATGCA
>Ga0076292_107_pt1 | contig 54969 bp, 54 predicted proteins | sample RifGroC2_FD_67791 | JGI IMG/M metagenome (GOLD analysis project Ga0076292, IMG submission 67791) | Candidatus Saccharibacteria bacterium GW2011_GWC2_48_9
GGAAAGCCGATGCAAGAGACAACGATGATGGCGCACACGATGGCTACAAAGGCCGAGTTGGTATTTACGAAGTACTCGGTATATCTGTACCGATCCAAAAGATGATTACAGCCAATGCCACCAGCAACGATATTCAAGGTGCGGCTATCGGTGATGGTATGATTACCATGCAGACAGATGGACTTATCAAAGCACTACGCGGCGAAACAACCGTGGAAGAAGTACTGAGAGTAACAAAGGAATAAACAGACAACTATGACAAAATTTACCTATACCGCAACGTCATCGGCAGATACCAGCAAAACTGTCACAGGCGAAATAGAAGCCGCAACCCGCGACGACGTAGCACATACGCTCATTAAACAAAATTTGAGTCCGGTAAGTATCAAAGAAACAAAATCAGGCCTAAGCTTGAGTCTCGGCGGTGGAAAAGTTAAGTCAGATGAAATCGTCATCTTTACGAGGCAGCTCAGCGCCATGATTGGTGCCGGCGTGCCGCTACTACGCTCGCTCAATTCGCTCGCCGAACACGCCGAAAACCCTGCATTCAAAAAAATCCTTACCGAGGTAACTACCAACATTCAAAGTGGATCCGGCTTCGGAGATTCACTCGCCAAGTACCCGAATACATTCAGTGACGTATACGTCAACATGGTGCGAGCAGGCGAAACAGCAGGTATCCTCGACGATATTCTCAAGCGATTAGCCACACAGCAGGAAAAAAATGCCACTATACGTAAAAAGGTCAAAAGTGCCATGTCGTACCCGATGGTACTCGTAGTCATCACTATCGGCGCGTTTTTTGGCTTGATGCTTTTTGTGATACCGCAAATCGGCACTATCATTACCGACCTTGGCGGGCCGGACGCGGAGCTACCGCTGCTCACACGAATCATGCTCGGCATTAGCGATGTATTACTCGGCTATTACTGGATTGTCTTGCCGGCTCTTGGTGGCGGCGTATTCTTGCTACTAAAGTACATCCGTACGCCCGGTGGAAAGAGAAAGTTCCACAAGCTCATACTAAAGATCCCCCCTGTGAACGGTATTGTTAAGAAGGTGGCGGTTGCACGCTTTGCACGCACCTATTCATCACTTGTCGGAGCAGGCGTATCTGTCATCGAGTCGATCAATGTCACTGGTCGCGCTATTGGTAACACTATGTACGAAGAGGCACTTATCGATGCGGCAAATCGTGTTAAAAATGGCGATCAACTCTCTAAGATCATCGAAGGCAACGAATCTCTGTTTCCTTCAATATTATCGCAGATGCTTTCAGTAGGAGAAGAGACAGGGCAGACCGATGTCGTACTTATCAAAGTTGCGGATTTTTACGAAGAAGAGGTAGATGTGGCAATCGATGGTATCAGTTCTATCATCGAGCCAGTGATGATCGTCATGATGGGCTCAATGGTAGGCCTCATCGCCGCGAGCGTCATGGGGCCAATCGCCAGTATTTCTCAAAATATACAGGGATAAAGTCTAGTCATAAGCACAAGCTTCATGATATAGTAGGGATAAACTAACGCGTGGGCTCATGAAAAAACTTTTCTACAAAGACAAAGCATTCATCGGACTTGACATCAACACAACTGAAATCAAGGTGATGGCAATCGATCCAGAAAAACATCTCGTACAAGGCTACGGCGCTATTGACGTGGATGCGGCTAAAATGAAAAAAGTATTCGACAAAGGCGATAGCTACCTCGAAATGCAACTTCGTGCGCTTCTGAATGACAAGATTATTGGCAATGTAGCCAGTGAACAAGTTGTCATCAGCCTTCCCACATCTCGCACTTATTCACGCGCGTTCACGGTGCCCAAGTCTGCAGAAAAAAATCTTCGAGAAGCTGTTGAACTCGAAGTGAGTCAGTATGTTCCTATCCCTATTTCCCTGCTTTACGTCGATTATGAAATTATCGATCGCAGCAAAGATACACTCACTGTCATCATGTCCGCAGTGCCTCAACTTATGGTCGACAATGTGCTGTCTGCTATTGAGTCAGCCGGACTTACTGCAAATGTAGTAGAACCAAGTATCAATTCTGTAGCGAGACTACTTCGCACTACAGAAGAGGGTGACCTGCCGACACTCATTGTCGACATTGGACCGGCGAATACAGATATTGCGGTACTCGATGGGTCAATTCGCGTTACTGGCGGTACCACCGTCGGCGGCAACACCTTTACACTCGACATCGGCAAAAAACTAGGTGTAGCGCTAGAGAATGCCCACCAACTCAAAGTGCTCAACGGACTCAACCCAGGGCCTCGACAAAAAAAGATTACTTCTGCGGTTGAACCGAGCCTGCAGCGAATTACATCCGAAACACGACGCGTCATACGCTACTACAACGAACGAATTTCAAGCGGTAAAAAACTTGAACAGCTGTTGATTGTTGGCGGTGGCAGCAACATGCCAGGTATCGGTGAGTACTTCACAAATGACCTACTTATGCCGTCACGCGTTGCAAGCCCATGGCAAAGAATAGATTTCGGTGCTCTCGAGCAACCCGGTAAGCAATTCCGCTCACGATATATTACCGTTGCTGGACTTGCAAGTCTCACGCGAGAAGAGGTTTGGAAATGATCAACCTACTGCCTCCAGAAACGGCAAAGCAGATTCATGCCTCCCGCCACAATAATCTCCTCCTGCGCTACCTCATAGGACTGATTATTGCACTGGGCCTGATTGTGTTTGTGTACGCGACCACTTTTATTCTAATGAAAACCACCGAACAATCGAGCGTATCGTCATCGAGTGAAAACAAGCAAAAGATAGCACAGCATAAGGAAACAGAGGACCGGGCAAAAGCTTATACGAGTAACCTCAAAATTGCAAAGTCACTCTTCGACAGCGAACTCTCGCACACTACCGCACTCAACAAAATAGCAAGCGCACTGCCAAATGGCACCATGATTCAATCCCTCGACCTGAGTGCGTCTACAGTAGGTTCACCCATCACGCTGTCGGTACAAGCAAAGACAAAAGCCGACGCCTTGGCAGTCAAAACATCATTTGAAAAAGCAAAAATCGCCTCAAACATTACTATATCGAGCCTCGCCGAACAAAATGCCGATGCCCCAGCAACTGACGGCGGCGAATCAGCGCAACCCACCGCCTATCCTGTACTCATCAGCCTAAACGTTACCTTCGATAAATCAATATTTACAACCGATAAAGAGGAAACAAATGGGTAAAATAAACCTCTCACTCTCAGAACTCACCGCTTCTAGACTACGTCTACTGTTACTCGGCGGAGTAGTCGTAGTCTTAGCCCTGCAAATAGGTCTAATCGTATTAGGCCAAAAAGCAATCACCGGATACGCACAAACGGTGTCATCTTCGGTATCAACAGCTACATCCGACCAAAAAACCCTTAGCGACCTCCAATTGGTCAACAACTTACTCAAGCAACAATCTGAAACTGTTGAGAAGTCGGGTAAGCTCATAGCCGATGGAGCAAACACGTATGCATACCAAAACCAAATCATCAACGATATCACCAACTATGCCAACCAAACTGGCATTCAAGTAACCGGATTCACTTTTACAGACTCGGCTGCCGCAGGCACCAGTACGGCGCCAGCACCCGCGGCTACAGCGACTACCGGCACTGCACCGGCGGCGACGACAAGTGCGACGCCGGCAGGACTTAGCCCTGTCACAGTATCTGTATCTCTAGTACCTGGCATGTCATATAGCGCATTCTATAAGTTCTTGCAGCTTATTGAGGGCAACCTACTTCAGATGCAGATCGGAAGCCTTAATCTCACTCCTTCCAGCGACGGCAGCACAAACGAATCTGGTCCAAATGCAGTCGGACTTTCAAACATAACTATTCAGGTGTTTACAAAGAAATGAGCAAGCCAATCAATCCCGTAGAGACATTTTTCTTACGTTATAACTTCGTTATCCTTATCGTGGTTGCCGCGACTATCATCGGAGTGAGTATCTTCTTGGCTTACTCGACCTTCATTACTGCGGCAGACCCTAGCAATGCAGAAGTTAAGAGTGAAATCCCAACAAGCTTTGACCAAGCAACACGAGATAAAGTCGACCAACTGCACGAAAGTAATGATCCAGACATACGCGTGACACCACCATCTGGTCGGATAAATCCGTTTTCTGAATAGGTGCGATATACTGGACATATGCTACTAGCCACTTCAGAACTTTTTGACATGCCAGTAATGAGCCTCCAGACAGGTGCAGAAATTGCGCAGACGAATTCGGCTATTATAGACCTTGGCACTCTCCATATACTTGCCTACGAGCTATCTGGCGCGCAACTCGATTCGCACCCATCGTTCCTACGCATCGAAGATATCCGAGAATTGAGTGATATTGGATTTATAGTAGATTCAAGCGACGAAATCATCACGCTTGATGACATTGTTGTCGCAAAAGATATCTATACCAAGCATGCAAAACTTGAAGGAATGCATGTTATCGACGAGCAGGGCACTAAGCTGGGAAAGGTACTGCAATCAATCATGAGCACCCACACGTTTCGCATCGAACAACTGCAAGTCACAAGACCATTTCTGCAAAGCTTTACAGAAACTGAGCTCCTCATTCACCGCGAGCAAATTGTCGATGTCACAGATGAGACCATAATTGTGCGAGCAGCATCAACCGACAATAAACAACACGCCAAACTAGAAAAACAGCCGTTCATCAATCCGTTCCGTGGTGCCTCATCTCCTCAGCCAGAGTCAGCTAAAGCTGATCGTCGCTAAGTGCCCGCTTAATATCATCGTAGCTAAATCCTTGCCGAGCTAGGTAGTGCATCAGCTTTTGTTCGTCTTGATATCTGCTTCTTTTTCTCGCAATCACCTTTTGGAGTTCATTGTCGTCGGTTCTATCGGTGTCCGCGAGCTGCTGCGCTATAATATCTTGCGACACGCCTTTTGCGCGCAACTCGGCCTCAAGCTTGCGCCTGCTAGTACCTTTGGTTTGGTTACGATTTTCCACCCAAAACCGCGCAAAAGACTCGTCATCGACATACGACTTATCTACAAGTTTATTAAACACCCTTTCCACCAACTCAGTAGCATAGCCTTCACGCTCCTTAATCTCACCTGTTTTTCGTGATTTGTACTTGGTAGCTCGAGTTTTACGCCACAGGTAGTCGTGTACTTCACGTGCACTATGTGGGCGTATTAGACAGTATTCTAAGGCACGCGCGTACAACTTGCCGAACTGACTTTCTCCCTCTATCTCGGTAAGTTCTTTTTCGCTGTACTCACGACCAACTTTCACACCAAGTGATACGACCTGCGATATATCTAGGCTAAAACGATATGCACCATCCACCATCACGTTGATACGGTTTGGATCTTTTTGCTGGCTTGATAGTGCTGTTATTTTCATAAGCTGGCTGAGCGAACCACAATAGCCCACTCCACTTCTCTCCTTGAACGAATAGCGAGAGATAGCATCACCTGCCCACCCAGCTCAGAGGCCACTATACGTCCTCTGTTGCCACTTTTTCTCGAACTTTCTTGTCGATTTCAGCTAATAGTTCTGGATTGCTTTTGAGGAACTCTTTAGTCTTATCTCTGCCTTGCCCAATCTTCTCGTCTTTATAGTCAAACCACGCACCAGATTTACCAACAATACCATGCAATACGGCGAGATCAAGAATATCGCCAGTCGCCGAGATGCCTTCGTTATACATGATGTCAAATTCCGCGATTCTAAATGGTGGGGCGATCTTGTTTTTAACTATCTTAACCTTTGTCCTGTTGCCCAGTATGTCGTCGCCAACCTTGATCTGGCCGGTTCGTCGAATATCGATACGAACGCTCGCATAGAACTTCAGCGCATTACCACCTGTTGTTGTCTCTGGGTTACCAAACATAACACCGATTTTCATACGAATTTGATTGATGAAAATGACTGTTGCATGAGACTTATTGATAATACCTGTGAGTTTTCGAAGCGCCTGACTCATCAGACGAGCCTGCAAGCCCATGTGACTGTCGCCCATATCGCCATCAATTTCTGCCTGTGGCACTAGCGCGGCAACCGAGTCTACTACTATAAGATCAACAGCATTTGAACGAACCAAGGTCTCGGCAATTTCAAGTGCTTGCTCGCCATTGTCTGGCTGACTCACTAAAAGATTATCAGTATCAACACCAAGCTTGCGCGCATAGCTTGGATCAAGTGCATGCTCAGCGTCAATGAAAGCCGCCGTGCCACCTTGTTTTTGAATCTCTGCTATTGCATGGAGAGTCAGGGTCGTCTTACCGCTAGACTCCGGGCCATAAATCTCGATAATACGGCCTTTCGGATAACCTCCGCCTAGTGCGATATCTACGCTGAGTGCGCCAGAAGGAATAAGTTCAACATTCGCTCGGTGACCCTCACCTAGTTTCATAATGGAACCATCACCAAATTGCTTAGTGATTTGATCCATTGCGAGATTCAGTGCTTTTAGCTTGCCTTCATCTTTTTTTGCCGTAGCCGGTGTGTCAGTCGTGTCAGTCTTTTTCGCCATATATACCCTCCAAGTCTTATGTATACTCTTATTATACGCGTATACTCTTGTGTCGGCAAATTTGCTATAATGGTTTCATATGAGAAAAACAGACGGCTTCACTATCATTGAACTACTTGTTGTAGTCGTGCTTTTCCTCTCTATGTGCGGGTTATTCCTCTATCAAAAAAATAACGTAGAGGCTATGGGGCGCGACGACAGACGCAAAGCCGACATCAACACCCTTTACCACAACCTCGAAAAAGTTTACTACGCCAAAAACAGTGCATATCCGGCCACGCTGAGCACAAAGACATTGCCAGCGGTACAGGCAGACACTTTTAAAGACCCGGTAGGAATTGCCGTCAATGAGCTACGGGTCGACGACGACCTTATTGGAACAACAACTCGCTCAACCTACACCTACGAACCCACAGATTGCAAGGATAATCAATGCTCAGGCTACACCCTGCGCGCAAATCTAGAAAAAGAAGCTGATTACGTACGCAAGTCCCAAAACAGTAAAAAGTAGGTATTCAATCGTGCGCGGCTACAGGTCGCCCGTTCTTGAAATCTTCTACTGCATTGTTCAATATACTAGTCTGCCTCTTTGGGTTCGCGACATAATGAAACCTGTACGTCGTCTCTTCTCCTTCGGTACTTAGACGAATCGTTCCGTAGTTTAGGAGTGTCTGGAGAACACCATTTTGCACAAAACTCACATCTTCGATACTGCCCAAGCTTGCTGTTTGTTCATGCTTAGCAAACAAGCTGTGCTGAATTTCTTGGATAACACTTTCATTAGTAAGATACAACGTATTACGCAGATACACCCACACGGCAATGTAGCCGAATATTCCAACCAGCAGACATAGCGGCACCATCAGTAAACTCAGTACCTCCATAGACGGCAATCCAGCCCCGTTACTTTGCTCCAGAAATACTGGATATAGTATCCAAATTGCGACAAATACCGACAGTAAAAAACTAGTAAGCGCAACTGGCGCGAGCAACCCGATAGGGTGTCGCGTCACCCTCATGAGTACATATTCACCCCTGGAAAGGTTGAGGTCTGGAAACATCCTCTTGGCGTCTTCGTGTTTACGCATGAGGTCGTCGCTGACAGCTATCTGCGCCGGTTCGATAGGCCGTGTGGTATGTACTACACCTGGCTCATTGGATAATTGTACGCGTTGACGAGGGTCAAAACCATGGCCCTCAACTCCATCCGGCTGAGTAGTAACATGAGAAGGTGCAACAAACTGCTTTGCATGCGGCTGCTGAGGCTGTGGAGTAGGAGTCGGCGGCTGCTCTGGATTCATACAATCAGTATATCACGCAGTTTTGTTCTCGCCCAAGTGGCGACGCGCTTTTTGAGTAACGCGACGGCCACGTGGAGTGCGCTCAATAAAACCGATCTGCAGCAAGTATGGCTCGTAGAAATCTTCGATAGTAGACGTCTCGTCTCCAGTGAGTGCCGCAAGGGTCGCCAGACCAACGGGGTTATCGCCATAGTTTTCAATCATACTGTACAGTAATTGAAGATCTGCGGGGTCGAGGCCAAGTTCATCAATCTCCAGCAACGCCAGGGCTTTTTTGGTAGTAATCGGGTCGATAAATCCATCGCCGTTCACATCCGCGTAGTCACGTACACGCTTAAGAAGACGGTTGGCAATTCGCGGAGTTAGCCGTGCGCGAGTTGAAAGATCTTTCGCAGCGGCGCTATCAATCTTGCTTTCGAGTATTGTAGCTGCTCGTGAGATAATCTTCTCGATTTCTTCGGGTGTATAAAACTCAAGTCGATGGATCAAGCCAAAGCGGTCACGCAGCGGTGCCGCTAGACTTCCAGTGCGCGTCGTTGCGCCAATCACAGTAAACTTAGGTAGGTCAAGTCGTACGCTGCGTGCTGCAGGACCCTTGCCTATCACGATATCGAGTTTATAATCTTCCATCGCACTATAGAGCACTTCTTCCACCGCGCGACCAAGGCGGTGAATCTCATCGATAAATAACACATCTCCATCTTGCAAGTTAGTCAAAATACTCGCCAGATCACCCGCCCGCTCAATTGCCGGGCCGGCCGTAATGCGAATGTTGGCACCCATTTCATTTGCGATCACCGTTGCCATGGTTGTCTTACCGAGCCCTGGTGGGCCATACAGCAGTACGTGATCAATTGGCTCATTTCGTTTTTTTGCAGCGTCTATCGCCAACTTAAGATTCTTCTTGAGTCGGTCTTGCCCCACATAGTCATCAAACGTCTGCGGTCGCAGCGTCACTTCTATTACCTGCTCGTCGGCATCTTCGTCGTGCGGGCTAGTATCTACAATTCGTTCTATCGCCATGTACTACTATTATGGCACAATTTTAGTAATCATCACTGTTATAGCGATATTTCCGCTCTCGTACTTGCACCTGTGCACCTTGAATAATCTCAATAGTCTCGACAACAGACCCAAATTTTTTGTCTTTCTTTTCAAATTCTTCTATAGTCATCCACTCATTGTGCTGGCCGTCCGTTTCAGTCAACAGAGTGCCTTGCGGTGATGTCCCGTGCACAATACAAAAATACTTGTCTTCAAGTAAATCACCCGACTCGTCATCGTAGTCCAATTTGTGATAAAATCCCGCCACTCGCAGTGTAGCTGCGAGGCCAGTCTCTTCAAGTAGCTCACGAGCAGCCGCTTCAAGCATAGTCTCACCCCAGCGGATCTTTCCTGTTAGGTGACCCCAAAAGCCATAGTATGGCTGCTTCAGGCGCCGCTGCTGCAAATGCAATCCATCTTCGCGCTCTATGACAAGTACAACAGAAAGTTTAGGCTGTTTTTCTATCTGAGCATCGTCGGTATCCATGCGATTCGCATACTCTTTACCACTGCGCGTCAGCTCATACTTACCATGTGCCTTGGGTAGTTTGCGCACATAGCCATTTTTGACGAGCTGCTGCAAATGGAAGTTTGCGTGATCGTTCGTCATGTCGGCCGCTCTTGCAAGTTCGGCAAAATTCACCCCATCGGCGAGTAGCATTGTCCGGAGTATTTTCATCTGTGCTTGGTGTGCACCAGCTTCATAGTGCGTCATTATAATTTCCTCTCGCTCTCATTGGTCGTGTACCTCCTAGAGCCACTGTACTTCGTGAGCTACAAGTAATCTAGTGAACACGACTTCTATTGTGCTTTGAGTGCTTGTGTCACACGGCTTGCAGTAGAAAGATCGGTCGAAACGCCTTCGAGTGCTTTGGTTGCATCGTTAAGACTATACCCTAGTGCCATGAGTGCCTCGAGCGCCTCATCGGTATGCGCTAATACCGATGACTGGCCCGTGATACTACTATTGTCATACTGTAATGCCAGTCCAACTTTGTCTTTCAAGTCTACCGCGACCCGCTCGGCAGTCTTTTTGCCCACACCGGTAGCTTTTGCAATAAACACTATATCGCTATTTGCTATTGCGTTGCGCACCACCTCACTATCGGCAATACTTAGTATCGCAAGCGCTGCTTTTGGCCCTACACCTTGTACCGTGATAAGTAGCTCGAAGAGTTTTTTGGCTGCCAAGCTAGAAAAGCCATAAAGGTCTTGAGCTTGTTCGCGGATAAGATGGTATGTGTAAAATTTCACCTCTTCGTGTAACAGCGCTTTTTCGTAGTCGCCAAGTGCTGTCTGTACTTCGTAGCCCACACCGTGTACGTCTACAATTATTGCGTTTCCAAATTTCTCTGCGACTGTTCCTGCTACATGTGCAATCATCTATACTCCTTGCGTACTAGTTAGTTACTGTTACTTCTACTGGCAGGGCCATTTCCAGGAGGAGTTGTCTCTGGAGGGGTTGTTGGAATGGGTGTCTCCGTGTCAGGGTTTGGCTCTGGATCGGTTGGCTCCTGCTCATTTGGGTCGGTATCATCACCCGTGGTCGGCTGCTCTGTCTGCTCAGGATCTTCATCCTCTGATTCACCCTGTTGAGGGGGTTTATTTTCTGGTTCTGGCTGAGGTACCTGCGCCTCACAGCCATACGATGGAAGTGCGGTAGTCAGAAAATACTCTTTATACGTATTTGTGCCTGCAGAATTTGCCAGTTTGCCAGTGCCATAACAGGTGTCTCGCTCCACTACACCACTTGGCTTAGAGAAAGGATCACCAGTAGCAGTTGTGAGCTCATCCATCGTCGTACGCCAAATCGGCCCTGCAAGAGATCCACCGCCACTCGACATCACCGCGTTGTCGTTGTTGCCAACCCACACGCCGATAGCCAAAGAAGGAGTGTACCCTATCGTCCAAGCATCACGATTTTCATCGGTTGTTCCTGTTTTAACCGCAGCTTTCTTGTCGCCATATAAACTTAAGGAAGCGCCAAACATACCCGCACGTGATTGGTCGTCGGACAAGATATTAGAGATCAAGTAGGCACCCTCCGCGCTAATGACGCGCTTCGACTTTTGTGGCGACTTGAACACCTCTTCGTCGTATTTACTCTTGATCTGCTCCACAAGGGCAACCTCTTTTTGGTCACCGGCATTTGCAAAACCAGCGTACGCATGTGTCATATCGAGCAACCGAGCTTCGGCTGCACCCAAAGCGAGCGGAAGGCCATAGTCGTTATCTTTCTCTATCGTATCAATGCCCATCCGGTTTGCAGTTTCGACTGTTTTTTCAATGCCTACTCGCTGCAATACTTTGATAGCCGGAATATTAAGCGACCAGTTTAACGCTTGGCGAACACTTACGTCGCCGTTGAATGTGCGTAGTGCGTTCTGTGGCTCATAGCCGTTAAAGTTCGTCGGCTCATCGGCTAGTATAGAGGCCGGCGTCAGTATACCTTCTGCCAATGCTTCGGAGTAATAAATAGGCTTAAAGCTACTTCCCGGCTGGCGCTTAGCAAGGGCCATATTCACCTTACCGTCTTCTGCGTCGTTCCAGTCGTAGCTCCCAATAAGTGCACGCACAGAACCAGTCTTGGGATCAATAGCCACAGCACTTGCATTTGAACCACCGTTTGCACGAATAGATGGCATGTTGGCGTTGATATTTTCTTGTAATTTATTTTGGATATTCAAATCGAGTGAAGTTTTGCTCTGGTAGCCAGAGCGAGCAACTTTCTCAGCTCCGTATTTTTCGTTGAGTTCTTCCATCACAAGCTCAGCAAAGTGCGGTGCCGGGCTCGTATCGGCACTACTTTCTGGAACTGCGTAGGCTAATTCTTGAGCTAACGCAGTATCTTTCTCGGCTTGTGTGATGAAGTTATTTTTAACCATACGCGACAATACCGTTTCCTGGCGCTCCTTGGCGTACTTCATCTCACCATATATAGGTGAGTATGCATTTGGAGCAGGCAGTACACCGATTATCATAGCGCTCTCAGCTAGCGTGAGGTCTTGTGGCGATTTATTGAAGAATGTTCGCGCCGCATCTTCAATACCAAATGCATTGCCACCGAAAAATGCCGAGTTGAGATACATTTCAAGTATTTCATCTTTGCTGTACGTGCGCTCTATGGCAATTGATAGCGACAATTCTTGAAACTTACGAAAGTAACTTTTTTCATCTGTAAGTAACGTATTTTTTACGAGTTGCTGGGTAAGGGTGCTGCCACCGTAGTTCGTGCCACCCGATACTACGTTGCCATATAGCGCCCCGACCATGCTGATAAATGAAAATCCGCCGTGATCATAAAAATCCTTATCCTCACTAGCGAGCAGCGCGTCTTTGGTTGTCTCATTAATACCAGACAGCTCTATCATTTTACGGTGTTTTGCACGACCACTTTGATAAAATACATCGCCGTTGACATCGGTCATGACGAGACCCGTATTATTGTTATTCATAAGCCGTTCTTTATCGGAAATGTCACGTGCAAAATATAGATACGTCATAAGAGGTATGAGCACCATCAACGCTACGATAGGTCCCACGATCACTGTTATTTTTTGCCAGCGCTTTAGGTTGCGAAACCAAAGAATGTACGTATTGAGCGTAAACCACGCCCCACGCGCTTTGCGTTGCTTTGTATATTTTCCGACTCGTCGCATTATTAGCTCATTATACCATTTTCAACCACATACAACCATGTTAGCTCAGGCGCGTCATCATGGTGTGAGTAATAGCAGCAGCCAATGCATCTGCACAGTCGTCGGGCTTGGGGACTTCTTGCAAGCCAAGATGAATCCGTACCATTTCTTGTACCTGTTTTTTATCTGCCTTGCCATACCCTGTCAGGGTCTGCTTGATCTGTTGCGGAGTGTATTCGGCTATAGGTAGGCGCGCTTTTCGACCCGTAAGCATGGCTACGCCACGAGCATGCGAGACACTCATAGCCGTCGTAACATTCTGCGAAAAAAAAAGTTTTTCTATCGACATGACATCCGGACCAGTCTCCGCGATGATATCCGTAAGACCATCGAATATTTCTTCGAGGCGCTCATCGAGCGGCGTGTGCGCCGGTGTCGTGATCACTCCCGCAGTCACCATACGAACCTTATTGCCGTGTGATACATCGATCACACCAAAACCAAGAATACCTGTACCGGGATCGATGCCTATCACTCTCATATACTCTCAGTATACGTCTATTTGACGAAAGGTAGTAGTCCAAGCAGCTTACTGACTCCGCCCATAAGCTCACGGCGCCACTCCCACCCAGCGTAGCCAAGCGATGCAAACCCTACGCCACCAAGTACTAGCCATGACAATGTTTCGTCGGAAGAAGCCGGTGTATCGACAACCTCGAAGCCAACATCAGCATCACCTAGGACACTTTTGCGACAGCGGTTTGTGTCTGGGTTGCGTTCTTGGTTGGCCTCACACGGCTTGAGCTCAGATGCAGCGGTAGTAAGCGAGCGGCAGCGATTCGTTTCGGTACTCCTGTACTGTCCAGCTTTGCAGGGCACGAGACTAGATGATGTCGTCGCAAGATTTCGACAGCGATTCGTCTCAGGGCTTCTATATTGATTTGCCGCACACGGTGTCAACGACGATGCCGTCGCTATGTTGCGACAGCGATTTGTTTCCTCGCTCCGATACTGGTCTGCCCGGCATGGCGTCAATGACGCCTGCGTCTCGATTTTCTTACACCGCCCAGTCTCGGGATTTCTAAACTGATCTGGATTACACGGTTTTGGTGCCGTAGTAGGACTGTTGGTTTCCTCGAGACTCAGTAGGGCGTTTTCACCATTCGGCTTTGGCGACGCCCAGCCCCACAATCCATCTGCACCCTGTGCCCAGCTGAGTCCTTTTTTGCTTTCACTGCCAGCGTTGGCATACTCTATCATAGTTTCATCGTAGCGCTTCATACCAAACATATCTTCAATCCACACCCAGCCGCCGCTATTGACAAGCGAGATAGGGAACGACAAGTATCCACCCGGTGCAATCTCGCCGCTCAAATATGCAGTATTAGACGAGCTCGCAGCTTGGCCCTGATAGCCAGTGCGCAGTCTGTAAGAGCCAAGATCTATGGAATCCGCTGTAGGGTTAAATATCTTTACATATTCTTTGCAGTCCGCTGCAGCTTCGAGTGGCGAACAGTTGCGCGAATTTGCCAGAACCTCAATTACTCGCAGCGATGTTGTCTCGGGGTACTCATATAGCATATCCTGCGTCAAAACAGCTGGTGGTGCGACACTGTTCGAAAAACTGGTGAGGTAATTACCTGTAGTCACCGAACGGTTGCGCGTCACATACATTGTTTGCGGCGAGCCTGCTGGATACGTAGGCGCAACAATCTGGTCGAGATAGCTCGAGTCGTCAGGTGCGGCAAGTCGAATCTGCGCAATACGTATGGTATCGGTCGGATATACTTCTGGTGCAACGTACAAAAATAGTGCACTTGGTACCGTAACCTCATCGGCAGCTAGCACGCTATGGCCTGGCGCAAGTAGGCCATTAAGCTGCACTGTCAGTAAAAGTTCTACCGATTCAACCGTATAAAAAAGCTTCCACCCATCAAGATTTTGTACTTGATTGCTCGTATTGTACAGCTGAACGTAATTGAGTCTGTGGGCAGTAGTTGAGTAGCTAGTGATAGATAGTGGAGGCTCTGTCCGAGCAACCGTCTGGTCGGAAGGAGTCACAGAAATAGCGAGCGTCGACACACAACTACTCATAGAGATCAGTAACGTTGCCAGTATACCGACGAATACATATCGCATATACTTAAAATATACACTAATTCTGCCTATAAAATAAATATCAAAATAGTATCACTTGAGTGACGAGTTGAACGACAAATTTATTCGTTAGTATCGGCCGTTATGTCGGCGTTTGTGTGTACGCTCGCTACGTCATCAAGGTCATCAAGCGCATCGAGCAACTTGAAGATTTTCTGTGCCTGTTCGCTATCTTCAACAGCAACCGTACCGTTTGGAACATATTGTAGCTCTGCATCTTTTACATCCATGCCGGCATCTACGATAGCTTGACGCACTTTTGCCAAATCTTTTTGTTCGGTATATACCAACAGTTCACCGTCTTCTTCCACTGCGTCTTCGGCTCCTGCATCAAGTACGCCGAGTAGCGCATCTTCACCAGTTGCCGCAACGCGAACGACACCTTTTCGCGTAAACTGAAACATCACGCTTCCTGCATCCGCGATACGCCCACCGTTTTTAACAAGTATATTTTTGACTTCTGGGAGCGTACGATTACGATTATCGGTGGCCGTCTCGATAATCAAGCCGACCCCACCCGGGCCATATCCCTCGTAGGTTATTTCTTCAAGCACAGCCGCGTTTTTGTCATTTACCCTATCGATCGCCCGCTGAATGTTAGCATTGGGCATATTTGCAGCTTTTGCCTTTTCTACTGCAAGCGCAAGAGAAGCGTTCATACTCGCATCAGTTCCCCCGCGAGCCGCGATAGCAATTTGATTGCCTAGTTTTGTAAATATTGCACCACGCTTTGCATCGTTTGCGCCTTTTTGGCGTTTGATCGTTTCCCATTTACTATGTCCAGACATGTGGCGTTCTCCGTCGAAATTTGCTATATAAACTACTGTTATTATATCAGATTATTCAACTAAGTTAACCCTACGGAAACTGAGCCCTGTACTGCGTTTAAGGACGACGATGAGCAACAGCATTACTGCGTACATTGCAGTTGCTGTTGCAATAGATGCTTCCGCTTTTGTACTTGTCCAAGGAAGCTCGGCAAAGTATTCAATAATCGTTTTCATATACGACAAAAGCCAGTACGCCGGTATACTGGCATACTCACCAAAAATTGGCGAAATCAATGTTGCTAAGCCTGCAAAAAATGTCAACAGCATGGCTAGGGGCACCAGCGGCAACACTAGCACATTGGCAACCAAGGCGACGTTCGACATCACCCCAAACGCTACCAGAATAATGGGCAGTGTTACCAGCTGCGCGGAGAATGTTTCGCCCAGTATTTGGCGGAATATTCCTGGTTTCTGCTCACCATAAAAGTATGCCTGTAGCAATGGTGCCAGAAACATCACACCTGCAAACGCCGCAAAACTAAGCATCCAGCCCACATCACCCCATAAATAGCTTGGATTAAATAGTACCGACAATGCGGCTGTCACCAGCATCAATATCGCCGGATGTACTGTGCGGCCGTAATACCATGCGACTAAACTAAGCCCCGCGACAAGTCCTGCGCGCGACATACTCGGGCTGAGTCCAGTAATACCAATAAATGCTACAATCAGCCCGCCCGACACCATTACCGACGTGTAGCGCGAGACCCGCTCAAATAACCTACGACTGAGCCGCACAAGTATCGTTAAGTTGTAGCCGCTCGCGACCACCACGTGCGTGAGCCCAACCAATAGCAATGCCTCTTCAAAATCAAGTGGCAATGCGCGCTTTTGCCCAAGGATGTATCCGATGCCGAGGGCGGCTTGTGGATCGGGTATGGTTGAGTGGATGGCGTCGGCAAAAGAGTTGCGAACGCCGAGCAACGGGTCAAAGCGCACTCCCTTCTCTATCGTGTTCACCTGAGCACGAAACATCGATGCAGCAAATGTGCCAAATCCTTCTTGCAACTCACCCTGTACGCTCACAGCATCACTTCGCTCTATATTTGCTGCGTCGCCAGAAACTGTTACCCAGTACACTCCGCCGCGAGTCTCGCCGTCAATTGAAACTGAATCAAGCCTCAACCGAAGTTCACTGCCCGCACCTTTTTCGGGATCCTCGCGCACTACACCTCGTAGCATCACCTGCTGGCCACCATACTGCTCCACATTTACCCACGACGCAAGTTCACTCGCGCCACGTCCATACCCCATCATCATACCGACAAGCAGGGCGACGACTACCGCCCATTTCAGCGATCTCCAAAAGCATACACATAGCCAAAACAACCACACAATCCACCACACCCACGATGTTAGCCACGCACTTGGCGCAGCATAAGCTAGCAGGCAGCCGAGTAAAATGCCCGAAGATAGACTCGCGACAATAAAGACTGGGTGCGTCCTTTTCGTCAGCATATTGCGCATGAAGCTAGTGTAGCATGGCTAGTGGCAGTAAGCATCTGGACCATTTGAAGAAGCCATGTCCACTTATTATTTCTTTTCAACAAAAAGAACCTTTTGCAAGGTTCTTTGATTTGGACTTGATAGTCCGAGTGTGAATAATTTCAATTTTGGAGGAGCCACTGGGGCTTGAACCCAGGACACCCTGCTTAAAAGGCAGGTGCTCTAACCAGCTGAGCTATGGCTCCGTAATTTATATAAAGTGCAAGCTCAATTGAGCTTCGTATATGGTAGCATGCACCCCTGATAATTGTCAATGCTTCTTGCCGTGCTTGTCGCCAGCTCCGCTAGAACGTGTATGCATAATATCGAGCACTGCAATCACAAGAGCAGCTGTCAAAATATACTGCTGGTACTGCACTATCATCTCAAAGACAGTACGGCTATCACCCATCAGCACCACAGTATGCTCAAGCGCGCCGAGACTGAATATAACAGCCAGTACTGCGTACAGGATCGAACCAAGCAAACGCCCTTGCTTCGTCTTGTACCGTGGGCCACCAAATAGCAACACGAGAGATGGAAACAATATCACAAGCAGCGTCAAAAACGTCACAGGCGACACAACACCGAGATCTACTGGCAGCCTAAGTGCTATGTCAGCGATGACATCTTGCCACATCACACTAAGCACATACCCGGTTGCAAGTGCGAGACCGAGCACGCCAAACCTACGCTTCGTAATATACGCAAACCCAAATAGTAGCAATACAGCCAAACCGATAATTACAATAATGTCCATTATCTATCCCCCTTGTCATTAAATGTTATTGATTGTCCAGATTTAATACTATATTTCTCGACCGACCCAGCCGGGAGATACAGCACATACCGCGCAGCACCTCCTGGTCGATATACATGACTATTCGACGGCTGAGCATTTTTCGCAATATAAGCGACATTCTTATTGTCCGTGATCCACAGGATATCAACAGCAGAATGTAAATCTCGAGCCTGCACTATCCAGCTATCACTTTTTGGATATGCATACAGTAACGCCCGATTATCTTCGAGGACTCCGCGGTGCTCTGTGATATTTTCGCCAGGCTGCCGCTCTACGTCAACCATATCTGCATGAAACGTTTTAGCACCCAACGTCACAGCAGTTGCAGTCATTGCGGTTGGCCAAAAACTGTACGCAACAAATGCCACGAGCGTCACGATCACCCCAAAGATACCAATCCACACGAGCCTATGCTCAACGCTCACGCGCGCGCCATATTCCATGTGTCCTAGTATAACCGAGTTAGGACGTAAGCGCTATGCGCCGACTTTATCCTTTTTAGGGCGACGCTTTGCATTACGTTCGACATATTCTATAACTGCGCCCGCGATATCGCGTTTCGTCACTAGCTCGATACCGAATCCTGGACTTGCGTTCACTTCTAGCACTAGTGGACCACGGTCGCTACGCATCATATCGACACCTGCGATATTTAAACCCATAGCTTTCGCTGCCTTTATGGCCATTTTCCGTTCTTCTTCAGTTAGCTTTATCACGGTACCCTCACCACCTTTGTGAAGGTTTGAGCGAAAATCATCATCAAGACTTTGTCGCTTCATGCTCGCGATTACTCGCCCGCCAACAACCAATGCACGTATATCGGTACCTGCAGATTCTTTAATAAATTCCTGCAACAGAATATTCGTTCCGTCTTCATTTGACAAATAAAACGCCTGAAGCACGGATTTGGCAGCTTTTTTTGTTTCGGCAAGCACAACGCCGTTACCGTGTGTACCTCTAGCGAGCTTGATAATTACAGGTGTGCCACCAATTTTTTCGATAAGATCGTCAATATCGGTTGAGTTGCGACTGAATACTGTCTTTGGAATACCTACACCCGCCTTCGCCAACAACTGTGTGCTACGTAGCTTATCACGTGAGCGTGTGATAGCTATTGAACTCGATGGCGTGTACACACCTTGCATTTCGAGTTGTCGTACAATTGCCGTGCCGTAGCGCGTCATGTGCGCAGCAATACGAGGAATAATTGCGTCGTATCCACTAAGATCTTCACCACGATAGCTAACGAGCGGGTTATTTTTTTCAATAGAAGCATAGCACTCACGATACTTTACTACTTTTACGTAGTGTCCACGTTTTTTTGCTTCTTCCTTTAATCTTTTTGTTGAATAATTGCCGTTTCCGTTTGACAAGATTGCTATACGCATAATTATTTACCTACTTCCCGCAAAAAATATTTCGCCAATTGTTCGTGCTTTTCCGGCAGAAAAGAACCAGTCGCAAGTTGCGGCCCATCGTTAACCTCTAGAAACAGCCATTCTTGCTTCTCTTCATCCAGTATCGCATCTACACCCGCGATAGTGCGCCCAAGTACTTCGGCAGCCCGTAAGCTGTCGAGTCGCACCTGTGGCGGCAAATCGTTGACAGGAACGATGGTAGCAGTACCCCCCGCAGACGTGTTATTGAGATGCGTAGAGTCATCTTTTCGCACCCGGTGAATCACTAACGTAATACGCTTACCAAACACTAATATTCGATGGTCACCTTTATTGTGTACAAATTTCTGACCAACGAGCATCACATCATTCGTGAGCGCCTCTTGCGCTATCAAGATAAAATCTTCTTCGCTTCGCACAACATTGTTGACATCGCCCTTACTGGCGTGAATCCCCTTGAGTACAAATGGTAGCCCAAGAAAATCTTTATATTCGACGAATGATTGCGGAGTCTGCGATGGTAGCATAAAGATTGAGTCAGGCACCCGTAGACGCTCTGTACTCAAAACTGCGTACTGGTATAATTTGCTCATGTCTGGAAAATGACGAATAGCCTCAAGATCTATCACCTTGACGCCACGAGACCTTGCATAGCGAGCTATTGCAGCGGTCAAATCTCGCGCGACGGATGTTTTAAAATGAACCAAAGTATACTCGCTAACATCACGCTGATACGTTTTTACAAAAACTCTCATATTCCCTGATTCAAATCGTATGGTTACGTCGCTGTACGTAGCATAGTCAATAGCTAATCTCCCCTGCGCATGATCCTCGATATTACGAATCATGCTTGTGACATTGTCGGAATATTTTTGACTAAGTATCAGCATTCGTTTACTGCCCATAGTAGAACTCTTTTTTGATACATCTACATAAAACTTACCCTTCAGCGTATTTCTACCGATCAAAATTGGGTAAAGAGTAGTAGATCGATCCGCCAAGGTGAAGGCAACACGGATCTTGCGTCCTTCGATAATTGCAGAAAGCTTAACCTTATAACGGTACTCAGTGCCACCAAAAGAGTTCTTGACAGAAACTTGCTCAAAACTATCGGCCGATACATCCATGCCCGTATAGTGTGCAGACGCAGGACCAAATAATTTAAATGTTAGTATGCCATTTTTTTCTTGTATATCAGTCGCCCATATCGAAGAACTGTCCGCGCCAGTATCTACTTTCGCCGCAACTCGAACAGCGCCATACGACGGTATATCGATATATGACGTTCTTCCGATGCGATGCTCTGATTTATTCACTTTTACCATTATATGTTCCTATGCTGCAGTTTCCAAACCGAGTAGTGCTGCTTGCTCTGAATCAGTTGGGTCAAACCGTCCAGAAAGATAGATTTTAAGACTTTCCTTACGCTTCTCTGCGGGCAAACGGGCAATTTGATTGAACCACGGATTTACTTTTTTCGCACCGTTGAAGTACGATATATCTCGAGCGTCTAGTGCGCCACCACGTCGGGTGCGCATACACTCTTGGTAGGCTTTACGCTGAGCAGATAGTACATCGATCTCTTTGCCCCCTGTAGCTTGCTCAACCACGATCGATCGATACAGTATATCGTATGTTTGCCGAAAACTACGCGGCTCAGCATGTTGGTCAAGCCCCTTGCCGAGCCCTAGTGCCAAGAGATAGCGCTGTCCTACTTGTCGAGGCTGGCCAGACATTATTTGCTCTATTACCGTCGCTCCACCTTCTTCTATATCAAGCGTAATTGGCTTGCTTACCCTTAGCCGAGGATCTTCTTGTAAGTCGGCATTATGTGAAAGTAACGCATGGCCAATCGCTTCGTGACAATTCGTTCCATTCATTTGCGCCGTTGACTCAAACACTCTTTCATTTCCATAGTTAAGCCGCTTGGTGTGCTTGTTTGTGCTAGCAACCTTGCCAGCAACCACAGCTGCGCGCCACCCTACAGAAGTTATGCCCGTTACTTCAAGGATTTTTTGTCCCCATTCTGCTGCCTCTGTAGCATCGACATCACGATCTTCGTGCGGTGCAAGTGAGCCCTCTAATCCGGGGATAATATCGAAAAGGTCCTCTCGCAGTCGATCAAGCGTCTCTTTGTGTAGCTCAAAATCAAACGCTTCTCGTGATAACTCAACTTTTTCGCCCGATAAATCGAGCAACTCTCGCGCTTCAGGCAGGGTATCGGCAAGCACCTCTGCCTTTTCAAGCACACGAGAAAATACCGCATCGAAATCTTGTTGTTCTACTTCGCCAAAGATTTCTTCGTTCATAGACTCGGCGCGACGCATAGACAATGCCTTATCAATAGCTTCACCCCCTAGACGTCGCCTCACTTCTTTATGGCGAAATAATTCGGCTAGTTTACGTGCGACAGATTCGTACAATACATCGTCAGCAGCATCGCGAGCTGCCTCAAGAACCTGGAAATATTCTTGTTCGATTGCCACGTAATCAATACCGTGTATCCGCGAATATTCAATCGCTGGATCATCACTTGTGCCTGCGATGAACTCGTCTCGTACGAGCGTTCGCGATTGATCGTTTTCACCTGGGCTATACCACTCGTTAGAGCTAATCCGCGTAAACTCATGTTCACGAAAGCGCGTTGCCGGATTTTTATCAATATTTAGACGAGACATATTACATAAAACATAGCACATTTATAGCAATATGTCAATATTTCACCTCTGTGACGAATATATCGTTAAGTCACTATATGTCAGCTAAGTAGTCGACGTATGCGCTCACAGCCCCGCGCGCCTTGCCTCTAGTCGGCTCATCATGAATACACAGCGACGGCGCTTTATTAACTTCGATAATAACCGCGTATTGATGGTCTCGCTGCATGCTTACACTTGGCGCACCGTCAACAAGGAAGTCGACACCAGCTACTTTGAGGCCCAAAGTCTCGGCCGCGAGAATTGCTTCTACCTGCATCCATTCAGGAATATCATCTGTAATCTCAATCAATTCACCGCCAGCTCCATAGTTTGCCACACCGGTCACCGTCACGTATTCACCTACTGCCGGAATGTCTTGCAGCTTCTCACCAAGAAACATATGAGCACGCTCTACATCTATGCGCGCGAGTTTCGCCCGGTACGCCTCGCCTCTCTCTGGGTGCTGATTCTCACGGTCGATGAGCGCCTCGATGCTCGATATCCCATCGCCACACACCCTTGCCGGCAACCTATGGATAGCAGCAACATAGTGGCCGTCTATAATAAGTACTCGTACATCATACATGGATGCACTTTCAAACTGCTTCTGCAGCAAGACAGATGTTTTTGAGCCCATATCCATAATTCGCTTAATAGCGATCTCGAGGCGTTTCGGAGTGTCTACGCTTGTTGTGATGCCATCTCCATGCGAGCCATCGAGCGGCTTTGCCGTAACTGCTGTATGCGCAGCTAAAAAGCGCTTCATCCCTGCAGTGTCCGCGGCGGCAAATAGACCAACAGGGAGTTGCTCTATCCCTTGAGACGTTAGTACAAACGATGTCGCAAATTTATCGTTAGATGTAAGCGCAGTAGCATATAGAGTAGTCGGTGGAACGGTGCTACGAAAATGCAGTTTTTGGCCGTTGTCTTTTTCGATATAAAAATCAGCGATGCCCTCGTAGGGAATTGACACTTTCCAGCCACGGGCTAGCATGTCTTTACACAGGAGACGATTTGAAGCGCTCATTCGATCGGCAATAGCGTGTGTCACCGCAATCATAGCGCGCACCCAAGAGTATCAATGCGAACATGCTTCAGCATTCCGCCGCGTAAGTAGAGTAATTCCATTGCTACCATTATAGCACGCATGTGCATTGATAAAAATATGTAATATGTTGTGAGATATAAAAAAGCCACACTAAAGTGTGTGACGCAAACAATGATACCTATGGTTCGTGCGTTCCGCCCCTTCTCTGGCACAATGGCACAAGAAGGGGCGGAACAACGAGCTAGGACTCTTCCGGTTCGTCCGTCGATGGCTCGGGCTCGAGAGCCTTCGCTAATGGAATCATCCGACCTTTCACGTCGCTTCGACGAGCGCGAAAGTCAGTCGGATTACCGGCAGAGGCATCGCGTTGACGCTGGGATTCAATGCCCTCGGCACGCTCAGCTTCAGCCTCCTGATCAGCCACGGCCTGCTCGTGCGCATCTCGACTTCTCCAGTCCACCGCCTCGGCATCGACGACATCATCACCGATCATCATCGCTGGCTGCGATGCATTGAAACGATGGTTCTGCTCTGCCGTGCGCGCTGCGCGTCGGCGACGTGCACTGGTATTTACATACCACCGCTGCAAAAACATTACGCCTGCGACCGGCATCGCCAGCAGCCAGAAAAGCCACCAGAAAACTGTCGCGTTTCCCAAGAGCATTGGCACTAGGAGACATAGCGCAACTACAGCCGCCGGTTTGATGTCGCCGCTTACAGACGGCTGATGTCCTAACTCCGCATCGTGACTCATGCCCACCTCCAAGTTGTTGAGTACGTGCTTAAGTATTATTATACAACTTTTATTTGTTTTAGTCTACTACCTAATGCTGTTGAAATTCTTGATAGCGAGAAGACGCTCTTTGTTGATTTTCGGCATCGTGCTTGCAACCTGAGTATCGGCGAGCGTGTCTGCTGCGGCATCAATGAGGTCTTGCATGCGCTGCCCAAACAGGTCTCTGTCCTCGCGTGTAAGTCCAGCACCTGCCGGTATCGTATTATCGTGGTACGCCTTCATGACACCCAGAATATCTTCCAGTGCTACAGCGTCAGCCCCAGCAAGCGCTTCGGCCTTAAACTTAGCCTTATTGACATAGTCGATAATCATACGCTCATAACCACCTGCGCTGTTCGCGTTACCTTGATCAATCCTATCGAGTGCTTGCCCCATAAGGAATGGCGCTTTTGAGCCATGCGTTGCAATAACACCTTCTTTAATCGTACCGTGTACACTGCGCCACGCTTCTCGGTTATCAGATGCAGCGCGTACGATGTCGGATGCACCTTCGTAGTTGGTTTCCTTCAGGAACTTAGCCACCGCAGCTTCATGTAGCTCGCTGCCGATTTCGCTTGCGTCAAACTCATACTCTCTACCGCGGGAGTCCTTACCTTTCGCCACTCCACCGAGCGCAAGATTCTTTAGAGCAGAGTTATCGAGCCCAGCGCTAAAGTGCTTGAGAAGCTCTGTTTGTGCCGATGCGCCTTTGCCAAAATCTTCTCGTATCTGCTGGGTAGCACGTGCTGTTGCAAGCTTTTCGGCACTTTCGCCGCCAATACCCGCAGCTGCTTGTTGCAATGCTCTACTATCCACCATATTGTGCGCATATTCTACTCGATGCGCAGACTCAGCAAATCCTTTTCGAGAATCCTGAATCATATGATCTTGAGCTAATGAGTGGACCTGGTGACCAAGGCTCGCCGCCACATTGTCGCCGTTACGTGCGTGTAGTTTCGCGCCTTTTTGCGATTCGAGCTCTTTCATATAACCCTCGAACTGCGCTTTGTTGTTGTGCAGCGACATGTCAGCCATTTGATTCTGCACAGCTTCGCGCTTAGCAGTAGAATTAGTGAGTTTTTGTGCCTCGTACGCAGCGTTGTTTCTGGTCTCCGCCGCCTTAGCCAGGTCCTCTGCTCTCTGCTGTTCGATAAATGTCTGTGTGCTTTGCGCGGCATAAGCTGCGTTACGGTTCGACTGATATTTTTTGCGCCTACCCTCACGGTCACGTTTACCCGTATCAAGTTTTTGCGCAAGTGCAAGACCGGGGGTACTGCCCCAGCCTCGGTTTTTCTCTTGTAATCGTCTATCTTTGGCTTCGTCGAGACGTGCCTGGCTCGCGTTCTTCGCTCGGTCACCCAGACCCTTAGCAGGGTTGTTGACCATACCGGCAATACGTCCAAGCAAGCTACCGCTAAACTTGATGAGAAACGGCGTAATAACAAGTGGCGCCACTTGGATAAACATCGCAAATATAATAACAAGGAAACTCGTGGCGTTCTGCGCAATGATGGTTGCCGCAAGCTGTGAACCGCCAAAAAGCATGGCAAACATCGGATACATTATAAGCATCGTCATAAACACATCTTTCCATTTGTCAAAGTACTTTTGTGTGCTTGGCAAGATGAACGCCGCAAATGCGAGCGGTGCGAGCACGATCAGCACCGTAATAAGTGCGTAACGTGCTGCGAGTATAACCACAACCACCAGTACCGCGATAACCGCCGATATCAACATCGGCACCAACAAATAGATAGATGCCGCACCGTATGCACTTGCTGCAAAAAACGCCGCCGCGCCTGCTGCGCCTATCGTGCCGCCAGAAAGTGCGTACGTAGTGATACTCGACCAGGTTGACGCACTAGTGACGTCATTTGGTGCGAGTTCTTTTCTGATATTATTGAATACATCCTGTAAACTACTGCCAATAACGTTCGACAAGTCAACCGCGCCAGCACAAATTATGTACGATGCATTGATCAGGACCGCCGCGACGATGATACGGGGGATTATGCCTCTCAGGTCATACTGTTTAACACCTTGGTTAGTGATATACGAATAAATAATTACCAAAAACCCAATCACGAACATCACATTGGCAATCGCCAACATGTACGACCAGGCCTTGTAAAGTCCGTTGTCGGTATCTGTTGAGAGTGGCGTCACGTGAAGAAAACGCTTCAATACGTCGTAGACCTTGTCCATTGTATCGGCTAAAAAGTTCATAAATGGACACACTACGTAGCCAATGCCATTGACCACGCACGATGTCTCCTCTTGCGCTCCGCCACCCTCTACCGAGGACTGCGCGTCTATCGAAACGCCTGTAGGGTTCGTACAGTTGCTATATTCATCTTGAGAAGTGCGGGTATTGAGCTCACAACTAAACACTTGTGCATTAGTGGCGTCTTCGACACTGTCGCCTGGACCAAAAGTCACGAACTTCGCCTGCGATACATCATCTGGCGCGTCGGCATCACCTTGTTCTATATACTGATAGTACTGCGAATTTTCGGGCACACCGAGGCGCTGACTCATTTCACGATCAACGGTAGTGGGGCCTTGATAGCTATTATCTTGGTAGACGATGCTACCAGACTCCCATGTGGCATCAGCCGCATGGGCAGCTGGAGTAAAAATGATTGCCCAAAGCAATGTCGCGCTGAGCACGAGCAAAAAATTTAGGGCATACCGCATCAGCGACACACCCCCCAAACGTGGTCTAGTTAAGTTTTCCCACATAATACATATCTACACTATCACTTTTTAGCGATTTAGTCAAGGTTATGGTACCCGGACAACGGCACTATTTACTATACTCCGATGCTGCCAGAATACCAGAGGTATTTAAGAGAAAATGGAACGTTTTTTATGAGACTTAAACTGCTCAAGCAAATCTTTTTGCTTTTTACTCAACTTTGTTGGCGTATCGACGATAATTGTAACAATGTGGGCGCCCCTGCTAGATCCATGAGGTACGCCGTGATCACTCAATTTGAAATCGGTGCCACTTTGGGTGCCAGCGGGTATCTTCATGCGCACTACTCCGTCTACTGTCTGGACGTCTATCTCTGTACCAAGAGCCGCGTCTGTCATATCGATATGCTCGTCACTCAATATCAAATAACCTTCGCGGGTGAAGTGCTTATGTGCCTTTACTCGTACATGAACATACAGATCGCCTTTTTCGCCACCAGCGATAGCTTCACCACGTTCACGCAGACGTATGGTTGACCCATCGTCTATGCCTGCAGGTATTCTAATAGTAAGATCTTGCGAACGGCGCTCAGTCCCCTGTCCTTTGCATACACTACATGCTTTTTCCGGTATACGGCCACGTCCTTCGCAGGTCTGACAGACAACGGCTTGCTGGATCTGTCCGAACATTGTGTTCATTACGCGCGGTATTTGGCCTGAGCCTTTACACGTCTCACAAGTTTTCATACCATAGCCTGGTTCAGCGCGTTCGCCATGACAGTGTGAGCATTCGTCTTGCATATCAAGTTTAAGTGACTTTTCTACTCCGAAAATAGCTTCTTCAAAATCCAGTGTAATTCGTGTCTCTACGTCGTTACCGCGCTGTGAACGACGAGATCCGCCACCCTGAGAGCCACCGCCAAAGAATTGTCCAAAAATATCACCGAGGCCACCATCACCAAAGTCAAAATGAACATTCTGTCCACCAAATCCACCGTAGCCTTCAAAGGGGTTACTTCCGCCCCCACCCGAAGAACCGCCAACACCCGCATGGCCAAACTGGTCGTAACGTTGGCGTTTTTGTTGGTCTTTAAGTACTTCGTAGGCTTCGTTCACTTCTTTGAACTCTGCTTCATTACCACCCGCTTTGTCTGGGTGATGCTTAACTGCAGCTTTGCGAAAAGCCTTTTTAATTTCGTCGGCACTTGCGCCTTTTGCGACACCCAGTACTTCGTAATAATCACGTTTACTCATTACCTATAGTATACAAAATCTAGCACTCATGTGTAAAGAGTGCTAGACCAAAAAATGTAAATTTATTTAACTGCGGAGAGATTGGCTTGCTTGGCAATTGCCAGCACGATAGCCTTTGCTTCATCGGTCGTGTAAATGAGCGAGTCCGAAGGCTGGACAAGTGCAAACTTATACGATGTCTGGCCTTGAGTTGTCAGCAAGGCAACTTGCTGCTCTGGAAGGAATTCCTGCTGGAAGGGCACAAAGTAGTGAGCTTCTTCACCAACTTCATCAACATCGGCCCGTTCAGCTCCAGAGAACGGATTGGCACGGTTCAGGTCGGATTCTGTCTGATACATACGAATATCGACCTCGATTTCCACTTTGCCTTTTGGTGTCTCGACAGCAAAGGTTGCCGTTTCAGACTTAGTCGTACCAAGGTTCACTGTACCAGATTCATCTGGTACAGATACCTTGGCGTCACTACCAAAAGCCTTAGCCACATCTTCTACCGAAACTACATCGACAGTACCAAGGTGTTTATCCGCATCAACAGATGCGCTAAAGCCATCTGCCGTCTGGCCATAGTATGCTCCTGGATTATTACCTCCGGGCCTTTCGTTTTTGATGATATAGAGAATCACCGCAACGCCTGCAATGGCCACAAGGATGATAGCGATTGCGACAATTTTTCTTTTATTCATATCAACCAAGCTCATTTCCTATTATGCTTATGCACTCAAGTATACATAAGTGCACGTCACCTGTAAATCTAGAAGTGCTCTCTGATGTGCTTAAAGCTAAAGTCCCAGTCAGCATCGGTCTTCTTTTTTGGATTGAAGATATTTTGAGGATCGTAAAGATGCTTGATGTCTTTCATGTGTCCCAGCATACTTACGCCATACATCTGCTCAAGCCATGGGCCACGAACCATGCCATCGTTGTGCTCACCACTGATACTACCGCCGTACTTGAGTACAAGTTCGTTCACCTCTCGCTGGGATGGCTCAAGCTTAGCACGCTCGGCAGGGTCTTCGATTTTCATAAGTGGTATGACGTGGAAATTACCATCGCCCATGTGGCCTGCGATCGTTGCGAATAGCTTATACTTCTTTATGATAGCCTGCAGTTGCGGCAAAAATTCTGGCAAGTGCTCAGGCGGCACAATAAAGTCATCGATGTATGGTGCAGTATGTTTGTCTTTCACCTTACTGCGGAGAATCTGGAAACTGTAGCGACGCATAACCCAGAATTTCTCGCTTTTACCCTCTGTCGGCGCCTCTTCAAATCCGTTGATCTCGTAGCGCGCACGATGCTTGCCAAGTTTGCGATGCAACTCTTGTACTTTTTGACGCACCTCTGCTTCACTTTCCCCGTTGAACTCAACCATGAGTATAAGTTTTGGTACACCACGAAGCAGTTGCACGCCCGTCGTTACGAGACTGAGCAGTAGCTTGATAAAGCGCACAGGACCAAGCATCTTGAGGAAGCTTGGCATAAAGCGAATGCTCAACCACAGTGTCTGATCATCGAAACTCTCGAAGGTTGCTGGCTTGCTCTCGAGTACTTTTGGAATCAGTTGGCCGAGTTCAGTCGTACTCTTCAAAAATAGTATTAAAAGTCCGCTGTGACCACGTCGCTTCACAAGGCGAAGTTTGACATCTGTCACGATACCGAGGGTGCCCTGCCCACCGACAAAAAGCTGCGTGAGATCAAAGATACCTGTGTCACGTTTCCATACATTCCAAAGATGATAACCGGTCGAATCTTTAGAGACTTTCGGTGCTGCTGCTTGAATCTCGTCGTAGTTCGCCTCAAGGAGCTCGAAGGTTTGGCGATACAGATTTCCTTCGAAATCATCTTGACCCATTTTTGCATTCAGCTCGTCCCTGTTAAGCGGACAGAGTGTATATTCGTTACCGTCACTCAACACGACTTTGAGTTCTGTCACATACTTGTCGGTTTTGCCGTATTCGAGGGATTTTTCACCGCCCGAGTTATTGTTGACCATGCCGCCTACACTCGCCATGTCTCGACTGGCAGGATAACTTGGGAGTAAACTGCCTTTTTCTTCAGTCGCTTTGTCGAAATCACGAAATAGTATACCCGGCTGCACATGTGCAGACGTATCGGTCACCTCGTGCAGTTTATTCATGTACTTACTGATATCTAGCAAGATTGACTGACCAATAGCCGCACCCGACATGTCGGTGCCACGCGAACGAGGAGTAATACTCAGCTCCGGATACTGTGCTTTGTATTGATTGACAAACTTGACGGTATTTTTGATATCTTCAGCATCTTTTGGAAAACCTATCACTTCTGGCTTGAGCTCGAAAAGACTCGCGTCGTGACTATAAAATTCACGCGACTCTTCTGACACGTCAAGCTCGCCTTTGAAAATTTTCGCGAGTTCTTCTTGTATGTTCATACGTATTACTGTAGCCCAACGAACTCTTAAGCACAAGCATCGTTGTTCTCAGAGGTTTCACCGACATAGCGTCTGATGGAGCGCGTTAGCTCCTTGAAAGGACAATCACGCAAGCCAAGCGACTCGAAGGTGCGTCAGCCCATGACTGAATCATGCCCGACGGACATTCGCCTGTCGAACCTTTCAGCCATATCATTAAGTTAATTTGCGAGACACTATACTGCGCATATGGCCCCACGGTCCCACCCACTGGTATATTGGATGGCGTGGGTATTTTAGCGACTGTTTCTAGTGCGTTCATGAGTGTGACATTATCACTTTCTAGCACACTCGTTCCGCCAATACCCGCGAAATCTCTACAGCGCCTATCTCCGTTCCCGCCGACAGGGAACCCTCTCCCTAGACAATAAGTGCCATCGGCCATGTCAGGATATTTGCCAGTATCAGCTTTGTATGTTTCAAATATCTTTTGCCACCCTTTGATTTCATTGAATTTTTGAGTGTTCTGGGCTCTGGTTTGCACGCCGTTAAATGCGACTATGGTAATAGCAGCCAAAATACCTATCACGACAATGACAATGAGCAGCTCAACTATAGTGAAGCCGTATTTATTCTTCATTTTTTCAGTATAGCGTAAGCATTTATAATTGCGAAATGCTACTTTTATACACAATAGTGACTCGCTAAACTGCGCGAGAATTTGATCCGAGCGTAAACAGTTTCGCGATTCCCCATCCTACAAGTAGGTAAACGAGAATAGCTACAACCGAGCTAACCTCAAATACAGATGACCCATACACCGGCGTATAGCTAAACATCCCGAAGAATGGTGCTGCAAAAATACCACCCACTGCATAAATGAAGTCAACAAAAGCGTTGCCTTGATTGGCCGCAAGTAGCAATAACACGATTCTTAGCAGTAGCAATGCTACGATAATGCCTACGAAATAGTAAACTATTCGCTTTGCGATAACTGATGTCGGTGCAGCGTTTTCAGTAGCCACTGTCTGGCGTTCTACGTCTGTATCACCTGAATGAGTTTTTTCTGTGCGCACTTCTGTTGTTTTCACTTCTTCGTCCATACGATTCCTTTCGGTTTACTATCGTAAGGCAACTGTACCACCTGTACGTAAGTGTTGTTGTGAACTATTTCACAAAATTCGTTTATTGCGCGTACGGCTTGACTGCACAATATACCCTACAGCCCATAGCCCCGCAGCAAGCATTAGTGGCTCGAGGGCATATGTGCGCGCGTAATAGTTCGTATAGGGTGACGTCCCGATGGTAACACGAGGTACGTCTTCGGCGGCACTTGTACCTACAAAATAGCCCAGCAGTGTGAGATGGCGTATTTCTGTCGGCAATATGCCTGTTTTATCATCTCCGTGCATACCAATGCGAGGCGGACTGAGTACAAAGAATATAGCAACCACAACTAGTAACGCGACTATAAAGTAAAGATAGGGAGCGTTTTTTCGTAGCTTCATACTATATATATTACTCCTGCTGGTACTTGTATCCTAACAAAAATGCCGCATCTCGCGGCATTTTTGTGCAGTGTTTTTGGACTATTTGTCGTCTTTTTTCTTATCTTCGTCTACAACTTCACCTTCTACAGGCTCATCTGTGTCTTCAGACTGCTTCTTTTCATCTTCGGCACCTTCTTTAGCAGCCGCCTCGTACATCTTCGCACCGATAGGCATGATTTTGTCATTGAGCGCTTTGACTGCAGCCTCAAGCTCTTCGCCTGAGGCGTCGGTATTTTCCTTTACCTTCTTCGCCTCTTCGACTGCTTCTTTGATAACTTTTACATCGTCATCAGAAATTTTGTCTTTATACTCGTCGGGCATTTTTTCTGCCTGGTAGATAGCATTTTCAAGCGTATTGCGAGTTTCGACAGCTGCACGCTTTTTCTTATCTTCATCGGCGTGTGCCTCGGCCTCTTTTTGAGCTTTTTCAATATCTTCTTTGCTCATGTTGCCGCTATCTTGGATAGTCACAGAGTTTTCCTTGCCAGTAGCTTTGTCTTTTGCAGTCACATTCAAGATACCGTTGGCATCGAGACTAAACGAAACTTCGATTTGTGGTACGCCACGAGGTGCAGGTGCAATACCATCGAGCGTAAAACGACCGAGCGATTTGTTGTCCGATGACATTTCTCGCTCACCCTGTAGTACGTGGATTTCCACTTGCGGCTGGTTATCTGCTGCGGTACTAAAAGTTTCGCTTTTGCTCGTCGGGATAGTACTATTGCGCTCAATCAACTTAGTAGTTACACCACCCATTGTTTCGATACCAAGTGAAAGCGGTGTCACATCGAGCAACAGTACGTCTTTGACGTCGCCCTGCAGCACGCCACCTTGAATAGCGGCACCGATAGCTACAACCTCATCTGGGTTTACACCCTGCAATGGGTCTTTGCCAAAGATACTTTTTACCTTTTCGACGACGGCAGGCATGCGCGTCATACCACCAACAAGCACAATCTCTTCGATATCGCTCGCCTTCATGTCGGCATCTTTGAGTGCCTTCTCTACTGGTTCAGCAAGGCGATCGATCAAATCCTTCACAAGCTCTTCAAGTTTTGCGCGCGTCAAGTTGTACTCGAAGTGTTTTGGACCATCTGCGTCGGCTGTGATAAATGGTAGGTTAACTTCGTATGCATTGGTAGTTGAAAGTTCTTTTTTCGCTTTTTCAGCTTCGTCTTTTAGACGTTGCATAGCGGCTTTGTCGCTCTTAAGGTCGATACCTTCGTCGTTTTTAAACACATCGATGAAGTGATTGACAATCCTGTTGTCAAAGTCTTCACCGCCAAGATGCGTATCACCATTTGTTGAACGAACCTCAAATACGCCATCTCCCAACTCGAGCACAGAAACATCGAACGTACCGCCACCAAGGTCGAATACGGCAATTTTCTCGTCTTTCTTACTCTCTAGGCCATACGCAAGAGCAGCTGCAGTTGGCTCGTTGATGATGCGCTTGACTTCAAGACCAGCAATCTTACCGGCGTCTTTGGTAGCTTGGCGCTGTGAGTCGTCAAAGTACGCTGGTACGGTGATGACTGCTTCGGTAACTTTTTCACCAAGAAACGCTTCGGCGTCTGACTTAATTTTACCGAGGATCATGGCAGACACCTCTTCTGGTGTATAGTCTTTGTCGCCCATTTTCACCGCTACGCCATCGCCTTTTTTGACGATTTCGTACGGCATAATATCGTGATCTTTCTGAACTTCTTTGTCGCCAAACTTGCGACCAATCAAACGTTTTACACCATATATAGTATTTTTAGCGTTGGTAACTCGCTGACGTTGCGCCACCTGGCCGACCAAGCGATCGCCTTTTTTGTTGATGGCAACAACACTTGGTGTCGTGCGATTCCCTTCGGCATTTGCAATAACTTCTGGTTTACCTGCCACCATGTACGCAAATGCGCTGTTGGTAGTACCGAGGTCAATTCCGATAATTTTACCCATCGTATTCTCTCCTATTCATTGTTTTGTATATCAAGTTGTATGTACATATATTAGCACTCTAGTATGTAGTTTGCCAATATCATCATTATAATAAAGTTGGCACTCCTGTGTCAAGAGTGCCAACTAATTTTTCAGGTTTTGTGCCGTCTACTGGCTAGTCTTGCGTTTGAAAAGCCACGCCGCAACTGGCATAGACACCACCAGGATAGCAACACTCCAAACCGCTGCGAGCAGTATCGAGTTTTCGGCTGGCGCGCCAACGAGCAGTGCGCGCACCGCGTCTACCATCTGACTTACGGGCTGATTTTCTGCGAAAGGACGTAGCCAAGCAGTCATCGATTCTGCGGGTACAAATGCCGTACTGGCAAATGTTAGTGGCATAATCACGACAAACGTCATCCACTGCACACCCTCGACACTTTTAGCAAGAAGCCCGACAATAGCCGCAAGCCACGAGATAGCTAGGGTAAATAGTGCTATCAAGCCGATAAACTGCAACCATTCCTGAACCGTTGCAGTTGGCCGAAAGCCAATCAAGAGGCCAGCGAGCACCATCACGACCGTAGAAATACCGTTACGGAACAGGTCAGACACCACATGCCCCGTCAAAACTGCAAGATTCGACATCGGTAGACTACGGAATCTGTCGACAATACCACGCTGCAAGTCGTTACATATCGCAATAGCTGTTGTAGTGGAACCAAAGGCAATTGTCTGCACAATGATACCCGCCATCAAGAAATCTGTATAATTTTCACTTCCCGTCGCAATTGCGCCGCCAAACACAGCCGTAAATAGCACCAGGAACATGATAGGTTGGAAAAATGTTCCCAACAGTTGATCCGTATTACGTACAATATGCGTACTACTGCGGCGAATCATCACGAGCGAATCCGCAAGTGCTAGCACCCAGCGCGGTTTTTGCTCAAACTCTAATTTTGTCGCCATTTATTTACCCTCCGTATCTTTTGCTTGCTTGCCGGTGAGCGCCAAAAACACATCGTCGAGCGTTGGCTTGTGCACGGCCATGGCGTCAAATTTAAGCTCATGCTTTGCGAGAAGATCGATCGTCTTCTTAACATCTGCGTTCGTATCTTTGAGTACTATAGTGAGCGACTTATTATCGGCATTCGTCTCCTGAATGTCTTTCTCTAGCACACTCACCGCCGACTTGAATAGCTTTTGCGTACCAAATGTCAGCTCAAGACGGTCTTTGCCAACCCTAGCCTTTAGCTCTTTTGCGGTACCGTTGGCTATCACCTTGCCTCCGTCTATCACCACAATCTTATCGGCGAGTTGATCGGCCTCTTCTAGGTACTGGGTTGTGAGCAAAATTGTTGCACCGCCCTGCTTTAGCCGATCGATAATGTCCCACATTGCGATTCGAGACCGTGGGTCGAGTCCAGTTGTCGGCTCATCGAGAAAAATGATAGGCGGTGTTGCTATGAGACTGACGGCTAGGTCAAGTCGTCGTCGCATACCACCTGAGTACGTTTTAGCTGGCCGGTTTGCTGCGTCGACAAGACCGAACTCTTCTAGCAGCTCATCTGCTCGCGCATGAGCACTTTGCTTCGTCAGGTGATACAGTCGTCCCATCATCACAAGATTTTCTCGTCCGGTCAGCAGCTCATCGACAGCCGCAGACTGGCCAGTAAGTCCAATCGATCGGCGTACATCATCGGCGTGAGTCTGTACATCAAATCCGCCAATTGTGACCGTACCTTTGTCAAATCCGAGAAGCGTACTGAGAATTCGCACGGTCGTTGTTTTACCTGCGCCATTTGGCCCGAGCAGCGCAAGTATTGTACCCTTTTCAACTTCGAAATTAATGCCACGCAGTACCTGGTTGTCTTTATAAGACTTCCTCAAGCTCTTTACTCGTATTGTACTTTGTTTACCATGCGCTATCTCCTTAGCTGCTTTACTTGTGTCTGATTATATGAGTGGCCGCCAGGAAGTGCAACTGTATAAGTTGCAATATATACCATAAGTGTATTATGATGAGAGCCATAAGAGGAATAAACTTTGACATGTCAATAACAAACACACTAAAAAAATCATTGTCTCCACAAAACATCTTTTTACTAGGCACCTTGCTCACATTAATATTGTCGCTCACGTGGCTGTCTTTTAGCGCACATGGTGCAGCCGAATCATACATGGATAGCTACCAAGATAATGCCGGCGGTTCGCAGCGCATGCGAGTCACGAGAGCGAGTGGCGAAAATCGTCCGGCGATCGTCTTTGTGCACGGTGGTGGCTGGTTCTCCGACGGCGGGACATACCCTCCAGAGTTTCAGGAGCGAGCAGCTAACTGGGGCTACACCACATTTCGCATAAGCTATCGACTTATGCCGGGTGGCGTCTACGAACAACTAGAAGATGTCATGCGCTCAATTCGCCACGTCAAAGATAACGCAGCCAAGTACGGCATCGATCCAAATCGAGTAGCTGTATGGGGTGATTCCGCGGGTGGAAGCCTGACAGTGCGAACAGCTGCTACCGGTAAATCTGGTACAGCGGCGGCTGTGGGTTGGTCTGCACCGACAAACGCATTTCGTGACCTCTTTAACTCAGTCCCTGGATTTTTCGACGGTCTATTTCATACTCGCTGTATCGGAGAGTACTTCCCTCCTTTCACTATGGACATTATCTCCTTCTTTACCGACAACGCAAATGCAGTAAACAGTCTGGTGTCGGGTCAGCCACCCTCGCAGGCCGATAGTATAAAGCTATTGTACGATTCGCTCAAGCTTGCAGATATTGTGATAACGGATCTGCCGAGTACGTTCGATAAGCTTGAGCAAGCCGGAAATGATTTCGGTGTGAGCGTCAAATTTGACACTCCAAAAGAAGGCTCTAGTGGAACCACTCCGCCAAAAGACACTTCAGATGATGCACCTATTTCCGAGAAAGAACTCGAGCAAAAACTTGCAGTGCTGAGCCCGTCAGATCTTGCGAAGGTAGGAACAGCTATATACCACTTCTACAACATCAACAAAGATGGCACCATAGACTCAGATGAGGCCCTCCAGACACTTAGTCTTATGAAGCAAGGTCTGTCCGACATCACTACCGCACAACAAAAAGTTGCTCAGGAAAAAGCCGTATCGGGTGAACAGCCAGTCGTAGAGGACGGAGCCGAGACCCCTACAGATGGCGAGGTGGTAATCGATAAGCCACTTATTCCTAATGAGAGCTCTGGCGAACTTGGCGTAAACCCACAGCAAATTTCAGCCGAAAAAATAGCGCAGTGTATCGATGACTTCGTGCAGCTTTCTCCATCGCTATTTGCGAGCCCTCGTACACCTCCTATGTTCCTAGCAGTTGCCGAAAACGAAGAACTCGTTAACGCACAGGACGCCTATCAGATGCGAGACAAACTACGCAGTATGGGTATTCGCTCAGAAGCACTTGTTCTGCCAGGTAATCACCACATGGGATACGACTCGCGCGCAGAAGTGCCATCGTTCCAGTTCCTTGGCAGTATACTTAACCCGTAAAAATATTTAAACAGCCTACCAACAAATCAGCCAGATGCGAGTTGCATCTGGCTGATTAATTTTGTGAGCCAATAGACAGACGTCCTATTGGCGAGTTACCTTGACCATGGCATGCCGTATTGGCTGGCCATTCAGCGTGTAGCCAGGCTGTAGCTGTTCGGCGATCACTTCTTTCTCACCCTCTGCATCTTCTTCAAATTGAATCGCCTCATGGAGGCTAGGATCGAACTCAACCCCTTGTGACGCATCGATACGAGTAAGATTCAAAGCCTCAAGTGCTTTGTCGAGGTTTTTTACCAACCCTGCAACACCTTGCGCCCATTTATTGTTTTGTAGATCCTCTGGAGTGTGCGCTACTGCGCGCTCGATATTATCGATAACTGGAAGTAACTTCAAGATAGCTGCGGCTTGACCAGCACTACGGGCAGATGCTTTCTCGGCTTCTGTTCGCTTACGGTAATTTTCAAAGTCCGCGCGCGTACGCTGCAAATCAAGCGTTAAGTCCGCAACTTGCTGCTGCAGTGTTTCATATTGCGTATCTTCAACTGGTTGGTCTTGCTGCTTCGTCATTTACTGTCTCCTTTTACAATGTTTCTTCTAGCATGCTGGCGGTCTGGCTCACGAGGCGTATGACGCGCGCATAACTCTGACGAGTCGGCCCAAGTACACCTATATAGCTTTTGTCGCTATAGGGCGAGCGAAAACGGCTAATTACAAGACTTGCTCCGCTCGACTTACCGATAGGATTCTCCTCACCAATATACACACTCAGCGGTTCGGTCGGCGCCGTTTCGCGTAGCCAAGGCTCGAGGTTATCAAGCAATTGAGCGACCGCTTGCGGTGCCTTGCCGCCATGCATAAATTCTGGTTGGCTGAAAAGATTACCGATGCCACTCATGTACAACTGGCCATCAATAGTAGCTATACCCAAATTATGCGTTAGCTCAACTAAACTATCGACTGCGCTTCTAATAGCTTGGTCGGTTCGGTCTCCATAACTATTGACTCTCGCCTCAATCGCTCTCGCACTGCGATCGAAGGTAGGGAGTGTAGGCACATACTCCTGCTCTGTTATCTGATTGACATACACACGGTAACCTTTGTCGGTGGGTATACGACCTGCGCTTGTATGCGGCTGAGAGATGAGTCCGGTCTGTTCAAGTCGCGACATTTCACTTCGAATAGTTGCGCTTGACACGCCAAATAATTTTGCCAGTGTCACACTGCCAACCGGAACGGCGACTTCGGCATACTGTTCTACTATTGCAATGAGGATCTGTTTTTGGCGCTCGGTCATACACTCATTATAGCAAATATTGGCACTCAATCAAATAGAGTGCTAGTTCGTTTGATAAAGTAAAGCGCGAGAGGTATACTACCTACATGAGTTTCATGAGTGACCTAGGTAGCTTTATCGGCGATGTGCAAAGTTTCAGCGAGCAAGTTGACACCGTCAAGCAAGAGGTTGTTTCGTCGGTAGTGCACACTGTTAGCCAAACCACACAGATGAGTAGTCAGCTCGCAGACGATGCTGCAAGTAGCATGAATGACGTCAAGGATGTAGCAACGTCAACAGCAGATGAGTTCAAGCAGACGCTGAGCGACAAATAATTACTATTCTCCGCGCTTGTCCGGGAGCACGAGCCGCAGTATCATTGCGACAAGAAACACTACAGCGATAGCAAGCAAGTAGTATTTCACTTAGCTTGTTTTGGAACCGCCGTATGCTGAGCCGCCGTAGCCGCTAGTTCGTGTGGTTGCCGATGTTTTAGTGAGCGACTGCTGCTGAGATTGAGCGAGCGTCCTTGCGATAGCTGCGACACCTGTCATTGCGACAACGGCGACACCCACGTGCTTCAAGAAATCTTTTCGATCCATTTTCTTATCAAGCAATGCACTCAAATCTTGTCTGATGGCCACGAGCTGTACCTTTTTGTGTTTAATTAGTTATAACTCAATTGAACAGTAAACCGCTCATGCTGTCAACCTCAACTGGTCGTCAGTGCGCTATCGCCCGAACGTACGCTCCCTTGGCGCATCGAAAAGCCATCTAGCGAACGAGGAGAGACTTGTCGCCCAACGCCCCGTAGTGGTCGCTGTGCAGCAAGAGGGTTTTGCTGCCTAGCTGCTATGCCATCAATGCTACGCTTCGACTTTGCATGAGGCGCCACAGGTGCCGCGAGCGTGGGGCTACTATGCTCCCTAATAGCCGATGGAGCACTAATGGCTGGTGACGGCATTGTGGTGGGTTGAATCATACCGGAGACCTTGGTCTTCTCTACTGCAGGGACTTTGCCCGTACGCACGCTGCGGGTACGCTGCCGTGCATGGCGTCTCAAAAATACCGCAACCGCCCCGAGTTGATAAATGACGATGATAGGCACCGCGACAATCATCTGATTGATAATGTCTGGCGTCGGTGTAATGATAGCAGCAGCGATAAACGATCCAACTATTACAAAACGCTGCGACGACAACAATGCGCCAGGAGGAAAAGGCCGAACATGATCAAACATGAATAGTAATAGTGGCAGCTGAAACAGTGCAGCAAGGCCGAGTATGTACGCCACGACAAACCCTAAGTATGATTCGGCGGTCAGGCTTGGGTTAACAGCATCTCCCGCAAATGTCGTCAGGAATGAGATTGCACCCGGAATAGCTACCGTGTAGCCAAACACCGCTCCGGCCACCGCGAGCAGACCTGAGAGCAAGACGACCGCACAAATGAATCGACGCGAAGCCCTGCCGAGTACTGGCTGGAGAAATCGGTAGATGTGATACATTACCACCGGAATTGTAAGGAGCGCGCCAAAGTACAAACACACGGTAAAGATAAAACTGAACCCTCCACCGGGGGTAAGGTAAATGAGCTTTTCGCCGTGCAGCGGAGCGATTATAAAATTAACTAAATAATCCTTAAGGTAATACCCGACAGAAGAAGCTGCTATAAGTGATATGACCACCCAAAAGAGCCTGCCCCTCAGCTCATAGATATGCTCCAGAAACGTCAGCTCCTGCGTCGAGTCGGAGCGACGTCTACGACTGTTTGGTTTTGGTCTCGGACTGTGATCGAGTGTCTTTTTTGTCTGCTGTTTTGTCATCGCCCATTCCTTTGCGCAGTTCTTTCATAGAATCACCCACGCTACGCGCTAATTCAGGAAGCTTACGACCCCCGAAGAGGAGCAAGATGATTAAAAAAATAATGATTAATTCTGGTGGGCCCAATCCAAACATGTATTTCCTCGCTTATATTACAAAAACTATGTAGTAACATGATATATCGGTTGTGGTAATATAGCAATAAGACAAATCGGAGGGAACGTATGTCAAGAATAGTACTCGCGGCAAATTACAATTGCTCAGATAGCCCAAACAGCGCCTATGGGGCGGCCGCATATGGTACCTGCGAAACCTCAACATCTTCTGGCACAGGTACCGACACAGACAGTAGCACAGAAGGCACCAGTCTGGGCGCTCCAAATACGGGCTTCTTGCAGCAGCTATACGCAGGTGGCAGCTTTACAATACTTGCACCCCTCGTGCTCGTTATAGTGCTCGTCGCAATCAGCGCCGTCGTGCTAAAAAAGAAAGCACCGACCCGCAAGTGAGCGATAGTCCCGCGCCTTGATTGCGATAGATTGCAAAATCGACCACTGATTCTATATAATGTGTCAGATGACACCATTACTCAGCGAGAAGCAACTAGACATCATCCGAAGCTGGCTAGGCACCGGCAGCATCAATATATTCGGCTTACCATTTGCAGGCAAAGACACCCACGGCAATGAGCTAGTTTCGATTTTTAACGCACCGGCGCTTATCGGCGGCGGAGATATCATGCGAAACAGCACCATATCGGCCGAAGCCAAAAGAATCATCGACGCTGGTGGCTTGTCCCCAAGTGACGAATACATGCGTACAGTTACGCCCTACTTGCAGAGCGAGGCATTCGCTGGTAAACCTCTCATCCTTAGCTCAGTAGGTCGCTGGATAGGCGAAGAACAGGGCGTATTAAAGGCTACAGAAGCAAGTGGTCACCCCACTCGTGCGGTCATCTACCTAAATATCGACGAGGCAACACTTTTTAAGCGATGGGAAGTATCTCAAACGCTGGGGGATCGCGGCGATAGAGCTGATGATGCTGAACATGCACTGCGCACACGTATCAATGAATTTAACGAAAAAACACTACCTGTTATAGAAGTGTACCGCTCCATGGACTTACTAATAGAAGTGAACAGCGATGCAGACCGGCAAGAGATACTCGAAACGATCTTGAGCCGCTTGTTGCAACTCGCTACCGTTTAGTCACGTTTGAGCATTACAGTAAATGCTTCTGATGGAATATCAACTTTACCAAATCGTTTCATGCGTTTTTTACCCTTCGCCTGTTTGGCGAGAACTTTCTTTTTGCGGGACACATCGCCGCCGTACAATCCAGTCGTCACATCTTTTCGATATGCAGATAGATCGGCGCGAGCAATAAACTTGCCGCCAATTGCAGCCTGCAAGGCAACCTGAAAATTCTGCCGAGGAATAACTTCTTTGAGTTTGTCGACAACCATGCGGCCAAGATATTGTGATTCTGTACGATGCGCCATGATACTGAGTGCGTCGACCATTTCTCCTGCCACATAGAAGTCTATACGTACTAAGTCTTCAGCAATATATTCACCAAGCTCATAGTTGAAGCTGCCGTATCCACTTGTCACGCTTTTAAGTTGATCGTAAAAGTCCGTCAACAAATTTGCTAGCGGCGCCTCAAAGCTGATGAGTGCTCGCTCGTCGATATAGCTCAGATTTTTCTGCTGACCTCGCTTTTGCACAACCAGCTGAATAACTGCACCAATGTACTCTTTTGGTACAATAATCTCTCCCTGAATCCACGGCTCGCGAATTTCTTTGATCTTTGTGACAATCGGTAAATCACTCGCGCTTTTGATATCAAGCGTCGTCCCGTCGTTCAGGTCTACCTGGTAGTCGGTAGAAGGATTTGTCACGACAAGGTCGAGATTGTATTCACGCTCCAGGCGCTCGCGCACAATGTCCATATGAAGCAACCCAAGAAACCCGATACGCACACCAAACCCAAGTACAGGTGAGTTTTCCGGCTCAAATTGCAAGGCGCTGTCGCTCAAACTCAGCTTTTCAATCGCGTCTTTGAGGTCGTTATAGTCTTCGTTGCTGACGGGGAAAAAACCAGCGTACACAAACGGCTTCACGTCTTGATAACCCGGCAACATCGCGTCAGCGTGATGCCTTTTTACTGTCACCGTGTCGCCAACCCTGGCATCTCGAGTTGTCTTGAGGTTGGTGACAATATACCCAATCTCACCCGTTGTCATCTCTTTATTGGGCTGCATAGCTGGATTAAGTGAGCCCACTTCAAGCGCCAATCCATGTGCACCGGTAGCCAACATTTCAATCGTGTCACCTTTTTTGATAGACCCGTCGAATACACGAGTATAGAGTATCACTCCTCTGTAATCATCGTAGTAGCTGTCGAAAATAAGTGCTCGCGTCGGGTCGTTGTCGATATCTTCAACACCTTCACCTGTTTTTGCGCTAATCTTGAGAATATCCGACTCTTCGCATCCGAGCAAATTAATAATCTCCGCGCTCACCCGTACTACGTCTGCTGCTGGCAAATCAATTTTATTGAGCACGGGAATAATCGTAAGATCTGCAGCCATAGCCAAATACACGTTGGCAAGTGTTTGTGCCTGAATACCTTGGCTTGCGTCTACTACTAACACCGCACCCTCGCATGCTTCAAGCGAACGCGACACTTCGTAGCTAAAGTCGACGTGACCCGGCGTGTCGATAAGGTTCAGGTCGTACTCTTTGTATGTCATGCGCACAGGCGCAAGTTTGATCGTGATACCTTTTTCGCGCTCAAGGTCCATACTATCAAGTAGTTGCGATTTCATATCTCGCTTCTCGACGGTACCGGTCATTTCCATCATACGATCAGCAAGTGTCGACTTGCCATGATCAATATGCGCAATGATGCAAAAATTTCTAATTTGGGCTTGATTCATTAGAGTAAATTATACCAGAAAACAGAGGTAGCGACAACATGCGCTGGCTACCATGCGTGCCTGTGGCATGGTTAGGCGAATGATCCTACTAACGCATTTTTCCGAAAAACAGTCCTAGAACGCGCGATATCACTGGCCGAGACTCTTTGAGCTTGAACATGTGACATATCATGACGTACGCCGTAATACTGACGAATACGATGACACAGAACTTAGGAAAACTAGAGAAGAAGCTATTGTCACCAGCACCGAGCGGCAGCAATGTCACCATGAGATACGTGAAGAGCGCCATGAGCCCTGTTGCGCTAGCCATACGGAGAATACTACTCCAGAATACTTTGTCGAAAAGCCCCGGTATTCTCCGGGCCATCACCATAAACAATATGCCTATTTCTACGGCCGCCACAATAGATTGCGCCGCGGCCAGGCCTGCTGCGCCAAGTTCGAGAGTAAACGTAAACCAGACAGCAAGCACGATATTAAGAGAAATTGCTGCTATCGAGATGTACAACGGAGTTTTCGTGTCTTGCTGCGCATAGAAACTACGTGCGGCAATGTGATATATAGAACGGAACAAGATAGCCACAACTAAAATACCCAAGAGCGACGCCATGAGCGGATCACCACCATTGTTGATGAAGTTTACCAAGTAGCCGCGCGTGAAGTAAGTGATCATCGAGACAGGAAGTGCAATCCAAATAATCACTCGTAGTATCGTCTGTAGTTCCGAACGGAACAGGTCTGGCCGCCCCTGGCTTAAGCGCTCGGCCATTTTTGGAAATGCCGCGGTGCTAATGGCAACACCTATGAGATTAATTGGCACCATGTGGAGCGAAGATGCCTGCTGGTAGGCACGTATTGTACCTTCCGTCATGCGACTCGCCAGGTTCATCTCTACGAGACCGACACCGTAGTCCATACCCTGATCTATCGAGCGTGGAGGTAACAACCGTAGTACCTGGCGAAACCCCTTGTTCTTCCAGAATATCTTTAACTCGTAATCAAACCCTAGCCCCATTAGTCCAACGGAACTCACGACCAGCTGCATGACAGAACCGAGCACTACGCCCAATGCAACACCCATTATTCCACCTTCGAAGACCTCTACCCCGAACAATGTTATTCCCTGGGTGAAGAACAGTGCACCAATGATAATACCGACATTATAAATAGCGGGTGCGAGTGCATAAAACGCAAATCTGCCGACTGCCTGCTGCATGCTCGCTATGACCGTTGCAATCGCGAATAAGAATGGGTTTACGGCAATCACTCGCATCATGCTTGTCGCAAGAGCCATACCAGATTCGCTCAAGCCAGGTGCTATAAGATAGCGCAGTATTGGCTCTGCGAATATGATAATAAGAATGCTCGTCACAAGTGTTACCAGCGCCATGAAATTAATCAGACTTGAGCTCAGCTGCCATGCCGACTTCTTATTGCCGGTGCCTACTCGCTGATTGAACACCGGTATGAACGTCACGCTCAGCGCACCAGAAACCAGTATAAAGAACATGAAGTCCGGCACAGTAAACGCCGCGGTGTACGCATCAATACCAACCTTATAGTTCTCGTAGTACATACCGTTGAGTAGCCTGTCACGAAATAGCCCTAGTCCGCTCGACAATAATGTCGAAGCAGCCAATAGCGTAGCGGCCAACTGGATAGTTAGCCGCTTATTCATTCTAGTTACTACAGAGCGAACACGTCCCACAGAAATACCAGCCTAGGCGTGTAGCTTAGCCTCTTTAGGCAACTTTGTGTCTTTGAGGATTTCCACTACCGCTTCTTCTTCGAGCGTCTCTTCACGCAAGAGGGCTTCAACTAACTTATCGAGACTCGCGCGGTTAGAGTTGATAACAGACTCTGCACGACGAGCAGCTTCTTTGATGAGCTCCTCGACCTCTTGGTCAATAACCTTTGCTGTAGCGTCGCTGTACGGACGCTCGTGGGTCATTTTATCGAATACCATGCCACCGTTATCGTCGTGGAACACCTGATCACGAAGTTTATTGCCCATACCCTGCTCAATGATCATGTCGCGAGCGATTTCTGTCGCCTTGCGCAAGTCGCTACCTGCGCCAGTCGTGATACCGTCTTCGCCGTAGAGAATTTTCTCTGCGACACGGCCACCCATCGCGCGCGCCAAGATGTCCTTGAATTCATACACATTAGTATAACTTTTATCTTCTGGTGGTAAGAACCACGTTACACCGCCTGTGCCGCCACGAGGAATGATTGTGACCTTGTGAACCGGATCACTATCTGGCAATACATGGCCGACAATCGCATGACCAGCTTCATGGTATGCAGTTAGTTCTTTTTCTTTTTCAGACATCACTTTCGCTTTTCGCTCAGGACCAATAGCAACTTTTTCAAATGCTTCTGTTAGGTCTTTGTTGCTGATTTTTTTACTGTTGCGGCGAGCGGCAATGATTGCGGCTTCGTTGGCAATATTCGCGAGGTCTGCACCGCTTGAACCGGCCGTCTTTGCAGCCAACTTATCAAGATTCACACTATCTTCTTTCGGCTTGTTCTTAAAGTGCACACCAAGAATTGCTTCACGGTCTTTACGCTCAGGAAGTAGTATATTTGTTCGGCGATCAAAGCGGCCTGGTCGCAACAGCGCTGCATCGAGCACATCTGCACGGTTTGTCGCAGCAAGCACTATTACATTCGTACCAGTCTCAAAACCATCCATCTCTACTAATATTTGGTTGAGTGTCTGCTCGCGTTCGTCATGTCCACCACCCATACCGCTACCACGCTTGCGACCAACTGCATCGATCTCATCGATAAAAATGATAGCTGGTGAGTTTTTCTTTGCTTTTGAGAACAGATCACGCACTCGAGATGCACCGACCCCTACAAACATTTCTACGAACTCAGAGCCCGAGATAGAAAAGAAGGGCACGTTTGCTTCGCCTGCTACTGCTCGTGCAAGCATAGTTTTACCGGTGCCCGGATTACCCACAAGCAACACACCTTTTGGAATCTTAGCGCCTAACTCTTCGTATTTTTTAGGATGCTTAAGAAAATCAACAACTTCTTCGAGATCTTGCTTGGCAGAATCATTGCCCGCAATATCGGAAAAGACGACTTTGTCCTTATCAAGACCATATAGCTTTGCTTTTGATTTGCCGAATCCCATCGCTTGGTTGTTTTGGCCTTGTGCTTGGCGCATCATGAACATAAAGAAGCCTATGATGACTATAGTCGGTATAAGGATGACCGCCATAGTCCGCAGTAGGTCGCCAGTTCCAGATGGAGCTTTGTCGTCAATAACACTGTCTTTTGCTTTATCTGTTAGCCGCTCACTGCCGAGTAAAGTACTCACGCCACCCTGCAGGTATGACGTTTCTGTTGGTTCTTTTTTACCTTCAGGAGTAATCTTGAGCTCACCACCCTGGCCCTCGATCTTAGCAATTTTTCCCTCATTTGCGCGCTGAATTACTTCAGATACTGGGACTGTTTTAAGATCTTTCGGCGGATTAAAAATCGCCATGAGAGATAACGTTGCAACAATGACAATCGCCCAGAAAAGCGACAACCTCAAATAGTTGGTCATGTTAGATTTCTTTTTTGGATTTGGACGTTTTTTTGCCGCCATAAATCAGTCGTATTTCCTTTCTGATAAAATTAGAGTCGTCGGTAATCCCACTAGTATTAAGTATATCATTTTTTATGGGATAGCACTTGAAAATCATCTAGGCCAAACTTAAGGCTGACATTTTTCGTCAAAGAGTATTTGCTTCCCGCTTTCGCGGTTTTTATTGCGATAACTGCACGGTGCAACTGCGGTCGAGTGAGGGGCACATTGCAAGCATGGGCAAGTACTTCGATAGCCGCATCGGGATCCATCATGATATATGGATGACGCCGAAATGTCGCATGGCGATGTGTTTCATGAAGAATGTCAACCTTGAGTTCGTGTTGCCGCCTCCATAGCGCTAGTAGCTCTAGTTTTGCCGACATCGGTAATGACGCCGCTTTTTCACGGACTCTATTGCGCAGATACTTATCACTAGCATTAGTGCTGTCTTCTCGCCAATCGAGGCCATGACGCCGTGCGTAGTCAGTGATCTCTGACTTAAACCACACAGTCAGCGGTCGGTATACATCGTCGGCCCCAAATACCGCTAAACCTCGCCAGCCGGTGCCTCTCAGTAAATTGATCGCAACCGTCTCTACGACATCGTCGGCATGGTGTGCAGTCACAATCGGGCCCTTGTACTTTTTGCTGACTTTGCGTAAAAATGCGTACCGAGCGTCGCGCGCCTGCTCTTCACTGGCGTCTTCGCCCAACGCGAGCTCTATAAGCTCAAACGGCAGCCCGTATCGCTCCGCCAGGCTTTGGACGAATCTGGCATCGCCGCCGCTCTCGTGCGACGGACGTATGCCGTGATCCACGTGCGCCACGACGAGATTATCGCCATATCGCCGGTGCATTGCATCGAGCAATACGACAGAGTCTACGCCGCCACTCACCGCTACTACGTAGCGAGACTTAGTCGCCGAATCGCTTGCCAACCCACACTCCGAGCGCAATACCAACGATTCCGCCGACAAACCCACCGAGCACCGCCCATGCATCAAATGAATTATAGTCCCCAAATAGCATCGGTACGACGCTGCCGACCGTCATACCCAATACACCAAAGAAACTGATTGTCTTTTTATCTAACATACCCTCAGTATACGCCTTTGCGGTTGTGTTTTGCACCCGGTTGAGACATACTCTAAAAATATGATACAAACGCTCAATAAAAAACGCGTACTTAAATATCTTATAATTGCGCTAGCGTCTCTGTGCACACTGCTCGCTATTGCACTCGTAGTGCTATATATTATGCCGCATCGAAGTGAGCGACTACAGCAAACGTCAACCAAAACGTTTTCATACGAAGAGGCCGTCAAGCAAATTTCGGCTCAGCAGAAGAAAGACCAGGCGCAAAAAAACTTCGAAGAAGGCTGTGAGACACAAAGCTATCTCCACGACAAGAAAGTCGCCCGCACTGTAGTGCTATTTCACGGCATTGTTGCCTGTCCTCAACAATACTCGACCGTCGCAAAAGCGTTCTTTGAAGCTGGCTACAACGTATATGTGCCACTTGCACCAGAACACGGCACCACCGACAACCCCGAAGCAACGAGTGACATTACACTCAATAGTCTCACGCGCTACGTAGGTAACAGCTATAGTGTGGCAACAGGACTTGGTGACGAAATCGGGTTCGTGGGATTATCTGGTGGCGGAGCGTTAGCCACCTGGGGCGCACAGTATATCGATGGTGTATCGCGGTTACTAGTACTGTCGCCGTTTTATCGCACCACTCAGCAAGCAGCACCCAACTGGCAGTACCCGTTCTTACTTTCGCTTTACGGCATGAATCTCGCGCCCGATCGTCAAGTTCAGGACTTTTCCATCCGCGCGCTCACCAAATACCTCATCTTAGTTGAGAACTACCGAGAAGACCTCAAAGCCCCTCACCTCAAGCATGTTGCAGTCATCACCTCGGCCAACGACAAGGATATCGACCTAGATCTCGCTCATCGCATACCTAGCAAGTTAGCCAAAAACAGTGCCGCCTCATTTCAACATACCCGCCTTGCGCCAGAGCTAGGTATCGGCCACGACATGCTTAGCCCAGAACAGAGTGCTGTCAAAAAACACCAAAAACAGCTCAACAATCTCTATTTGAGCTTTTACGAAAATCGCCCTCCAGCCAAAGAGCTATAGATAACGCGTGCTGCCGAATGGAATCTTTTCTCGCACAGTATCGCCCACACCAATCGTATCTGCGCTATGAATCACGTGCTTGCCATAGCGGTCGTTTATCTCGTCTATCGCGCTGACGATGCTTTTTTCACGCGCGAGTTCATCGCCAAATAAGCTCATCTGTGGATCGTCATCGTCACTTAGTTCATAGACCGTCACACCGATTGTACGAATAAGCGGTGGCGCGTTCACAAACAGTTGTTTGGCCTGAGAATAGATCGCCTGGTCGGAATAGAACGGCATCGTACTCATATGCCGCGCATGCCAGTACCTCGAGCCGTGCTGACCTTCCCAGCCACCTCGCACTGATTCTTTGCGTGTGCCCGGCTCGCGGTGTGTTGTTGCCCACACCTGTACTCCGCGCGCCACCTTGCCCTGTGAGCGGATTTTTTTACCGGTTGCTTCGCAAAGATGGTGAAGCCGCTTGATAATCTGTTCGTACGGAAGATTGTAGCCATCGAGCACAAACTGGCGTCCTGCTGTTTTCATCTCAAAATCAACATTATCTACCTCCCAGCCACGCAGTCTTTGATGCCATTGGTCGCCGTTGACACTCTTAAACACCATACTTCGCAACACTTGCGCCTCGGCATCCAGAAACTGTAGCGGCGTAAGGATGCCGACGGCCTGTAGCCTTGACTCGTTACGTTGTGCGATGCCAGTCAAGTCAGTCAGCTCCAAGCTGGCATATATAGCGCGTAAATTAGCCGCTGTAATAACATCAAGTCCGTCGGGTTTGTGTAGACTTGCTGCTGTTTTAGCGAGAAAGCGATTAGTTGCAATACCTACGTTGCAGCGCATCGCACAGCCTATTTCATTTCGCAGGCGCTGCTTGATCTCTCTGCCGATACTCTCTAGGCCTCGCTCGCGAATTGCTCGTGGTGACTCGTGAAAATCTATCACACCTTCATCGATACTTTTCATTCGCACGTGCGCCGAGTAGTCATTCATGATATCGAGCATTTTGTGATATACATAGCGGTACTTGGCGGGATCGCTCTCTATTCCCACTAAGCCAGGGCATATTTTCTTGGCATCTTTGAGCTTCATCCCAAGTGTCACTCCCATAGCTTTCGCTTCATAGCTTGCCGTGACGATCATAGTATGTTCGGTACGCCTGTTTACTATAGCCACAGGTCTACCGCGCAAACGTACACGTGCTTGCTGCTCAACAGTCGCAAAACAGCTATTTAGATCGATATGCATCACCTGAGGGGTTTCCGAGTTGTAGTCGTGACGAAGCGTTTTCATGTCCTATCTCCCTCACGTGTCAGCCGCCAGGTCAGCCGTTCGCTATCAAATTCTAGCCGATAGTCTGCTGCTCCGTCGGTCACGTCAAATACATGTACCGTTCGGCGCCCCTGTACAGTAGGGTGACGAAGTCCTATTTCGGCGACTATCACCTCCCGTCCACTTGCGCGCCGAAACTTGATAGGCACACATGGATTGAGACCGCTGCCGTATTTTGCTAATACCTCCACTCGCTCGTCAAGAAATAGTTCATCATTCATCGTTAAAAATCTCCAAATACAGTCTAGGAGAAACGCTAGTAATAAGTGTTCGCCCGTACTCTCTGGCCCGTTTCGTAGCCGAGAATGCGAAGACGATGATTATAATGCTACCGGAGGGACGCTTCGTTCTTATTTAAACTAGTGTGTTTCGCGGTGCCGTACTACCCAGTATAGCACTATGTGATAACCGCAAACTCACTCGCTACCTAGTGCAGCAGCAAGCCCAGCGACGACACGCCTGCGAACCGTCTGGATATTTACCTCTCTTTTAGAATCTTTTTTAAGTTTTCGCTGAATGTCCTCTATAGTATTTACCCCAAGCGCCGTGATAGTGAAGAGATCAAAGACGTGCCTCGTTTCTTCGTCTTCGTTGATTTTACAGCCCGGCTCACGAGCTTTCTGCTGTAAAATATTGAGAACTTCACGAGTTGTGTCGTCGATATCTTTCGATAGACCTTCTTGCTCCCCAAGCGCTCTGAGTTTCAGCAGTTCCACCTGGTAACTCGCAAAAATCTTGCGCGTAACTATCGATTCAAAGAAACGATCGACTGCTGCTCTCCACTCTTGTTGGCCGAGTTTTTGATGATCTTTAGCTACCTGGAACAGATCGATGGACGGCGGAGTAACCTGCAATTCAGCGGCTCTTCTTGGTGTTGATAGCTGCTCTGTTGGGATTGGAGGCGTAGGTATAGGAGCTACCCGTTCCTGCAGCTTCACGCCGCCGAGCACGTGCTTATCTTTAATTGCGACCTCAAACAGCCTATTCAAATGATCCATCACCTGCTCTTCGTTGGTTTGGTGATTGTATTTTAGTAGCTTCGGCAGTGTGCGAGGCTTTTGGTTGGAACTTCGCATGACACTGTCGGCCAAGTTACGGAGCACTTTGTATGCATTCTCACTGATCACCCCGATATTGCCTCTAGCGCCCCCCCTGTTGGGTGCATACTTACTCATAATTTCATTTAATAAACTCGCACCCCTACTCATACGTTCGACATCAAAGTCATCTTCCACAAGTAGCGCCTGCAGGCTTTCTACGAGCGCATTGTCTTGATCTGTAAGCTCGTCCAAGAGTTCGTCGAAACGCTCGCTAACATCTTGCTGAGACCCACTCTCTTGCAGTTTAATGTCAAGGGAGGTGTCGTCAGGAGTGGGTTCATTTGCAGTATCCTGGCGTGTAGCGCCTTCATCTGCGACAGATACGTCTCTTTCTATAGATTCAGGCCGAATGCGCTTCATTATATCGGGCATGCCCAGCGTGTCGTGTTGAGAATTTTCTATACAGCGTGTAGCGAAACTTTTCCATTTTTGCCATGCAGCAGCGCTTGTGACACGCAGGCTCTTGGCAATCTCTTTTTGCGACGCGCCGTCGTACACACCCTCGAGCATTTGCACAAACGTCTCAGGAATACCGCGTGGACCAAGAGAGCCACGCACTTCCATAAGCGTACGCACAATAACATCCTTGTCACCCGCAGTTAGCCCAAGCTGTGCACTCGCACCTTCACCTAGCATTGCATCTAGTAAGTCGCTGATTCTCGTATCCACACTGAAATCATTTTCAATTTCGTTTGCGGTACGCGCGATCTCAGTAGTAGTATCGGATTGTTTTTCCGTCGGCTTCGTATTTTCGACTCTTGGTACTTCGACGGCGAGTGATTCTACCCGGGGGTTCGGCTCACTCGCAATATCTGCCATAAACAACGATTCAGACGGCACCGCCTCGATCTTCGGAGTATCGACGGCACTATCTGCATCAAATAACTCGAGTAGCTCCGCAGCGCGAACCAGATATTGTGCTCGACGCGAAAGATTGTCTTCGTGTTGCAGCTGTGTAAAGAAACGTTCGCTCGCTTCTTTACCAAGATGTTTCGATACACTGCGCCGGAGTAATTCATCGGTAGATAACTCCGGCGATGAGTGAATAAATTCGCTTGAAATTGCCGACATTACACGCTCCTCGCCTGGCTTTTACAGTCAATGGTAGCTGCTCGCTCACGATCGCGCATGCGTTTCTCCCTTGGTGCGTTACTTTTTGTCAATGTACCAATATTTGCTGCAGGCCGCAATACAATAGGCAAATTTTACAGCAAATAGCCCTGGTGATCTGGCGTGACGGCCGGTTGCGCCAACAGCTTCGCCTGATCGACCAGAGCTGCCAGTCGCGCTATCATGTCTGGGTGTAGTTGACCCTGCTTCTCGAGCAAGTCAAGTGTATGAATCGCCGTACCAGCCAAAGCCGATGAGCTTTTTTGACGTCGCACACTCACTGGCTCCTCTATTACAAATAGTTCTTCGGTCTGCAGCCTCAGTTCACCGCGGGCTGTGGCAATCTCTGCCGACAGTCGTACATCAATGTCGTGCGCACTCCTCCCCTTTAGCCGCATCTGTGTTAGCGAATTGGCTAGCATAGCAAGCAAGGCGGTAACATACTGCTGCTTAGTCTCTTGCATAGTGGAATACTCGGCACGCCTGCTGTAGCGTTCTTCATATAGCGCGACTAAAACCCCCATGCGCGCAACCAGACTAAATGGCAGTACAGGTCGATCACCCGATGTTATGCCATTTTCATCTGCCACGTATTCACGTATTTCTTTCGGTAATCTATCGAAGGCAATCGCGCTTGCGACTTTCGACTCGCTACAACCAAACTGGTGCGCCACCGCCTGCAATGTAACGGGTCGTCCGGCTGCTTGTTCGACTTTGTAGTAATTACTGATAACCTTTGCTTCGTCGACCGCAGGCGGGCGTTGACTGATGTTTTCGGCATATTGTTTTCTCTGTGCTTCGTGTAGTGATAAGTTCTCGTGGATTGTCGAACCTACATAGAGTTTGTCAAGTTCAAAGTCGTATTCCTTGGCGATCAATTCTAGCGCACGCCGACGGCGATGCCCGCTTATAAGCACCAATGTATCCTGGTCATCTTGAGGAATATATTCAGGCTCCCCTGTATCGTAATACCGTGCATGATCTGATACATAAACCGACAAGTGATCTGCATCAAGCCTATTGAGTATCAATGGATGACTCAAATCAAGTGCTCGACTGATAGCAACGTAGTCTTGCGCTTGCGCTGCTTGGTGCAGTTCATCGGGATGTGTCACAATCGAACGGGCCAGCTCTTCGATACCTCTTTCGTCGTACTCTTGCCGAATTTGCGTGAGCTCATGAACAGAGGAAAGTTGCACAAAAATCAAATTCGCTGGGCCAACTTCAATACGCTCACCCTCAAAACCCGTGCGCTCATGGTATGGCATCGTATGTCGTGTACTTTTTGGCTCCATAGTCGTGCTTCATATGGTATCACAGCCACGGTCGGTGGCGCATGCTCTCACCTAAAAAAATAGTCGTAGGTGCTATGACAAAAAGCCAAATTTATGCTACGCTAATGCTAATATGACTACACCTAGCTCAGATCCAGTACCCGAACCGCGAGGCGGCTACAAGCCAAGAACTCCAAAGTACAACACTAACCGAGTAGTTCTAGTACGCGCCGTAAGGTTTATATTTGGCGTTATCGCTGCGATTCTTGCTCTTCGCATCGTACTGCTCATGCTCAGTGCAAATCCCGAAACGCCCTTCGTGGAATTTGTATATTCCTTCAGCGCTATATTCATCGTACCGTTCTACGGCATATTCGAAGAGCCAGATTATACCCGCTTTTATCTCGACACGAGCAGTATCGTCGCCATAGTTGTCTACTGGCTACTGTCAATCGGTCTCGTCAAGCTTATCAACCTTACTAAATAATTTTACAGCCAAACGACCACCTCTATGGGTGGCCTAATTTGGTGGGTATGTAGGTGGAGATGAGGTGTTGCGTACTGCAACACGTAATACTATATCGAGAATTCTTGAGAATTCGCTGAAATACCGACAGATCCTAGCGAGAATTTTCGTACGCATAAGCAGTTTGCTACACTATATGTATGATTATCGACCTTTCCGTACATATCGACGACAGAACACCGGCATATCCTGGAGACCCTCACTTCGAGGCAAGAGTAGCTGGCGCATTCGAGCATGACGGCTATGAAGGCCACTCTATCAGCATGGGAACGCACACCGGCACACACATCGATGCACCCTCGCACATGATTCCCGAAGGTGCATCACTCAATATGACGGACATATCTCGTTTTGTAGGTCGAGGACGCATGGTAGATGCGACGCAAGGCTTTTCGCTTGACAGCCTGAAACTCGCAGATATCCAAGCCGGCGATATCGTATTGTTCGACACTGGTACTTCCGCACGTTTTTATGATGCAAGCTACTTCGAGCGATACCCTACAATGCCTCCGGATATTGCCGAATATCTCGTCGGCCGGCAGGTGAGCATGGTTGGGCTAGATACCTGCAGTGCCGACAACACGCCCGGATTTCCGATTCATAAAATACTCCTGTCGCGTGATATTCATATCATAGAAAACCTCACTAACCTTGCTGCGCTTGCCCACCAGGAGTTCAGAGTATTCGCCCTGCCCCTCAATCTTAGCCTCGATGGCGCACCTGCACGGGTAATCGCGGAGATTGCGGCATGAAAATATTAATTATTGGTAGTAATGGTGTTATTGGCTCGCTCTTAGCGCAACAGCTGCCTCATTCTGTCACAGAGT
>Ga0076292_102_pt1 | contig 52484 bp, 59 predicted proteins | sample RifGroC2_FD_67791 | JGI IMG/M metagenome (GOLD analysis project Ga0076292, IMG submission 67791) | Candidatus Saccharibacteria bacterium GW2011_GWC2_48_9
AGAAGACCGATTAACCCTAACATGTGCTTTATAGTACCATAAAGAATGTAGTATGTATCTGTATTTTTTTGACATATTTTTGCTTACGCTCGCGTACCTATGCGGCTCTATACCATTTGGCAAAATAATTGCTCGTTCATACGGTATTGATATCCAAAAAAGAGGGAGCGGTAATATTGGATTTGCCAATGTTCGCCGCATAGTCGGATGGCGCGCTGGCTTTATCACATTGGCTGCGGACATCACCAAAGGTTTTGCACCGACACTACTAGCGATTCTCTTCACAGACACGACAGTTGCATTTTTTGTTGGTATTGCGACTATTGCAGGTCATGTGTTTCCTGTTTGGCTCAAACTTCGCGGCGGCAAAGGAATAGCCCCCGGGCTTGGTGTCGTACTAGCACTCAATCCAATCGCAGGGCTAGTCGGTGCGGTAGTGTACACTGCCAGTTGCCTTGTGACTAAAGTGTCGAGCTATAGCTCAATGATAGGGTTACTCGCTACTGCGGGAACGGCCATATATATTTCGTCGTCTACCTGGTGGCAATATACTATTTTCATGCTTATTGCGCTATGGACGCTCAGACACAATTTCTCCGGGAAGGTGCCAAACTATGACACTTGAACTTTTAATCTACTCTCTCTTACTATTCACAGCCTTATTTGTTATTGGCACACTACTGTGTCTCGCACTGTATAAATGGGAGTATGCGCGGTTTTTTCATTCGGCACTTTGGACGAAAGTACTCTACTGGATACCAATATTCCTCATCTTCCTTGCTATTCTTTACCTGCAATTATGGGCTGCGGCTTTTATCACACTTGTCATAATCTACTTTGCCATACGCGAAGTACTACGCCTATCGCAAAAAAGCTGGCTAGCGTGGATATATATGATAGCAATATCTCTTGCTTTGACGCATCTTATACTCTTCTTTGCGGTGCTAGATAGCCAGCAGTCCGTCACTGTGCTATTAGTGGTCGGCTTCAGCTCTGTCATGTCAGATGTATGTGCGTATTTTTTTGGTAACTTCTTTGGTCGACACAAACTACCCAACCAGATTAATCCGAACAAGTCATGGGAAGGTGTCGCAGGACAGCTAATTGGTGCGTGCATCGGATTCCTACTCATTGTTCCGGTGCTGCATCCAGCACCATCGTTCGTGCTAGCTATCCTTGTCGGACTTGCAAGCGCGCTCGGCGATATATTAAACAGTGTCGTAAAACGTCGTATGGGCATCAAAGACTGGGGTACGACTATTCCCGGCCACGGCGGCGTTCTAGACCGCTTTGCCAGCCTAGCGTTTGCAATAGCAGTCGCATTCTGGTGGACAATACTATTTTAAGGTGCCTATCGCGATACAAAGACAGCACCATAGACTCTACTGCTAAGTCTTCTCTACTTTTACCTATGTTTCTTATCGCCCATCTGCTACAATATCCATAAACGTTATGAGGGGCAACCACAAACACATGGAGGGTTTTACGATAGTCGAGATGCTCGTCACTCTTGTACTCGCTGGTTTGTTTCTAGTATTTTTCTTGCAGATGTTTCGCGCCTCGTCCGCTCAGCAGATGTCACTGGTGCGCCAAGCAGCTGCAAACGATATCGCGAAGTCGAATCTCAGTAAGTTTCCTCGCACCTCTACAATCACACCAGCTTACGTCTGCGATACCAACACTACCGTTGCGTCAAATACCAATAACCTCATGATAAATCCAAACGCCGCCGGTACCGTTATCCTCAACAACAGCAGCGCAAATCGTGAGCCAAGTACCGACAGCACCCCAAATCTCGTCCAAGAAGTGCGTGCGTATTCGCCCATGGGGTGCCTGACAACTGGCAGTCCCGTCAAAATAGTATCGCGCGTTACTTATGGATTTACCGGTCAACAAGGAGAGGCAGTTTATGCAACATACGTCCAAGAATAAGGGCTTCACCCTCCCCGAACTCATGGTGGTCATCGCTATTGGCTCGCTCGTTATAGCATCTATCTTGGTCCTTATCGTCAATCTCGCTCGAGTTGGCAGCTCCTCTATCGACGCTGCACGCCAAGTCAAAGATACGCAGTCCGCCATGAGGCTTATCCAGGCAGATCTACGATTGACGCAAAAATTCCTCATGCAACCATCCATTGCGGATTCACCCCCCGGCGGTGGAAGCTGGAATTTCCGTGGCACAGGTTCCACCAACAGAGCACTTCTACTGCAAACTGCAGCCACTACAGCAAATAGCGTCGACGCAAACCGCACACTAGTCTACAAACAAACCGGCGGTTGTCCCATCGGCACCACACCCGCCTACAACAATGTCATTTATTTTGTTCGCTCATCTACGCTATACCGACGTATCGTAGTTGAACCACCTGTCGCAAACCTATATTGCCCCGGCCAGACCAATGCCCAGATTCGCACTTGTACAACTCCCGGCACTCCCGCCAACTGCCAACTCCAAGATGTGGTTGTCGCCACCGACATCACCGGGTTTAATATCCTATACTATACAAATCCAGGGGACAACACCCCTTCCGCAACCATATACGATAGCGGCACAGCACAGGCCGTCTTAGATACACACACAACCGCAAAGATACTACTAACTAGTTCGAAAGATATAGATGGACAAAGCAATGAATTTACAGCACAAGCTCGATTATCTCGCATCCAGGCAAACTAACGACGATTCGTCACGAGGTTTTGTACTCCCTACGCTCATAGTGCTCTCTGTAGTGCTCATGGCGATAGGTATGGTTGTCTTGCAATACATCGCCTCCTCGACCAGCGTCGTGCAAGGTAGTTATTATTCGAATATCGCCAAGAGTGCAGCCGACGCAGGTGCCGTGCAAGCGCTTAGTTGCATCAAAAATAACGAAATGGGCTGGACGAATGCAGCCAAACTCATGCCCAACAGAAACTGTAGCGGCGGCAACATTGCAGGCGCATCTTCTGTCCTTACGTCGAGTAGTGATGGATCGTGGCGCGCAACATTTGAGGTAAACGAGCTAGCTGACGCCCCAGAAGGCATGGTGGTGACTTCTATCGGCAAAGTAGAGTTCTTCTACGCTGGCAGCTCTACGCCAACGCAAACTTTCGAAGCAAATACAAAAGTGAACATCCCTACCACCGACCAAGATGACGTGCGGCCTATCGCTCAAGGCCTTGCTGTCACCAAAACAAGTGCGGGTTCAAACTTCAATTGTTCAATAGCAAACATGTCGCTTTACTGCTGGGGCAACAAACAATTTGGACAGACTGGCACCGACGTCAACGCCACTTCGCAAATCACACCACTTCTCACAAGTACAGGAGCGTTGGCGGGTAAGCGTATCTACGACATAGAAACTGGCGCATACAATGGTTGCGCATTAGCAGATGGCCGGCTCTATTGCTGGGGACCAAATACTATCGGACAACTTGGCAACGGCAGCCCCATAGGCAGTATTCAACAGCCATCGGCAGTAGGTGGCGATATCGCATCTCGCTACGTGCAAAAGATATCGATCGGTACAGCAGATGTGTTCTCAGATGCACAGTACATGTGTGGCATTACGGGTCAAAAAACCTATTGCTGGGGTGGCAACAACTACGGACAAATCGGCCAAGTCAACTACACCACCGGCCCTTGCAACATCATCTTCTTTCCTCCGTGCCCGAACTACACCGGAGTTGAGACAAAAGCACGCTATACATCTGGCCCACCATGGAATGTCAACGCGACCGCGTATTATCCTGTAGAAGTGTTCGGCTACGGAAGCCGGCCATACGAAAGCCAGAGTCAGGTATATGATAAGCCATTCACAGAGATAGATGCTGGCGCATATGGTGCATGCGGTATCACCAATGGTCGGAGCTTCTGCTGGGGGGACCGCTTCATACTCACGAATATATGGCCGTTCGATGGCAACGGAAGCACTACGAGCTCAAATGGCTGGAAAAACGGTACGCTAAATGGGCAAAATGCAACAAGTGTACTCAATGGAGAGTCGACAGCCTGTGCTATAGCCAATGGCGCAGGTCATTGCTGGGGCGGCCGTAGCGGTAATGGTCAGAACGTACTGGGCTCCGACACACCGCGACTTGTGCCGAACGGATCTGGCGCACCCCTGTATGGCGTATCGTTGATAGATGGCAACACAAATGACGACTTAGGGCCAATTTGCGTAAGAGGCAACGGCAACGCTTACTGCTGGGGCGGAAACGCGCCAAGCGGGCTTACCGTGGGCAACCTTGCAACCGGAGAAGATGCGGTAACAGAAGTAACTGGTGGTCGAGACCATGGTTGCATAGTGGCTAACGGCTCAAATTATTGTTTTGGCGATAACAGCTCGGGGGCACTAGGCAACGGCAATACTACGGCACAGTCCGTACCAGTCAAATCCGTAAACATTGGTCTCACTTCTGGCGAAGCAGCGACTCAAATATCATCGGGCAGGGAGCACAACTGTGCGGTTATCAATGGTTACATCTACTGCTGGGGCAAAAACACGCAGGGCCAACTCGGCCTTGGCGACCGGGTCAACCGCACGCAGCCACACGGTATCGACAACATCACCGAGCCACGAGGCGCAACAGAAGTAAGCGCAGGTGGTGACCACTCATGCGGCATCATCAACGGTAACGCCTACTGCTGGGGTGATAACACCTATGGACAACTCGGCAACGGGAATACAAACGACGTCCTCGACCCAGTGCAAGTCGGCGGCCTACTGGCAGGCAAAGCCGTCACCAGCATTGCTGCTGGCGAAACCCATACCTGCGCAGTTGCCGACGGCAGAGCGTACTGCTGGGGCCGGAACACTCGAGGGCAGCTTGGCAACAACAGTACCAGCATCAGCACGACTCCAGTTGCCGTGCAGGGTATGAATGGCCTAGCTATAAAAAGTGTCACTGCGGGCGACGAGTTCAGTTGCGCCCTCGCAGATCTCACCGCCTACTGCTGGGGTGATAACACCTATGGACAGATTGGACGCTCCGCAGCACCAAACGTAGGCGGGCAACAGCTCACGGCAATAGCTGTCAACGCTGCCTCTACAGCAGCATTTAGCCAGATATCCGCCGGAAAAGATTTCACCTGCGCAGTCATCGACGGCTTCACTCACTGTTGGGGCAACAACGCAACAGGCCAGCTTGGCCGTAGCTCCACCACGGCAAATCAGTGGCAGACCCTCAGAGTCAACACGCCAGTAGACGGCAAACACACTGTCGGGCTTTCTACCGGTGCATCTCATGCCTGCAGCATCACAGACGGCCTCGCCTACTGCTGGGGCGACAACGCCAATGGCAAGCTCGGCAATGGTGATGCATCGCAGCGTAACTCACCTACAGCAGTTGTCGCCACACCCGCATTCCTTGGCACCAATTACCCCTACCAAATATCGGCCGGCGGCACGAGCAGCTGTGCCATAGCCAACGGAAAAATAACTTGCTGGGGCAGTGGATCCGAAGGCCAACTCGGTGTCACAGGCAACGGCGCACCGCGCCTGACAGCAACAGAATGGACCAGCGAGTACATACGGCAGCAACGGGTGTTAGACCTTCCAAACGCGGTAGTATTCTAGAGACACTATCATCACCATAGAAAAAAGGCCAGATACTGACCTTTTTTCTATGGTACACCCGGTACGATTCGAACGTACGACACCTGGTTCCGAAGACCAGTGCTCTATCCACTGAGCTACGGGTGCTCAAATTTTCACTAGTACACATTGTAACATATTTTTACGTCTTGCGATGCGCTATAATAGTATCTATCTATGAACGTACATACAAACATACCCCTGAAAAACTACCTTTCCATGAAAATAGGCGGCACCACGCGCTTCATGACGGACGTCTCAAATATCGACGAACTCCACCAAGTCATGACCAACGCAAAAACACAGAACTTGCCTTTTTTTATACTCGGTAGTGGCAGCAATGTCATTGCACGAGACGACGAGTATCCAGGCCTAGTAGTACGTGTGCGCATTCCTGGCTTCGAAGTCGTAGCAGAAGATCATTCCACCACTACCATCAAGATTGGTGCTGGCGAGATATGGGACGAAGTCGTAGCACGCTCGGTAGACATGAACCTGGTCGGTATCGAAGCCATGTCGGACATCCCAAGTTACTGTGGTGCAGCACCTGTACAAAATATCGGTGCGTACGGCCAAGAGCTAGCCGACACCCTAGTATCACTCGAAGCCTACGACACCAGTGTCGGCCAGATCGTCAGCCTGTCGAACGATGACTGCAAGTTCACGTACCGCGACAGTATATTTCGCGTCGAAGAGCAAGGCCGCTACATCATCACCAGTATCACTCTGCAACTCTATAAGTCGGCGCCGACTCCTCCTTTCTACCAAGCTTTGCAAAACTATTTCGACGAACATGGCATAACCATCTTTACACCAAAAGTTATCCGAGAAGCCGTATCAGAAATTCGTCGAGAAAAACTGCCCGACCCAGCAAAGCGACCGAACTCTGGCTCTTTCTTCAAAAACGCCATCATAGACCAATGGCAGCTCGACGAGCTACTGCGCGAGTACTCAGATATGCCCCACTACGAGATGGGCGAAGGCCGCTATAAAATACCTTCCGGTTGGCTTATCGAGCAATGTGGATTCAAAGGTCAGTTGCTTCACGGTATGCGTGTCAATCCAGCAAACGCACTGGTGCTTATCAATGAGTCGGCGTCTGGCTACCTCGACCTATCGCTAGCCCGAGCCGAGATTACGCAGACTGTGCAAGATCGCTTTCGCATCAGCATCGAGCAAGAGCCGCTTGAAATAGCATAAATACTATACAAATATAGCTAGAGTATTGAGTACACGTCCACCTTGGGATAGATGTCTCGCCTCTTAAACAGGCAGCTGGCATCTTGTAGGCAAAATAAATTTCCTGTAAATGTCTTTTTTGGCCACGAGCAAGATAAATCCCGTCTTAACAATGGCGTCTATGTAGCTGCCAAATTATATAATCAAAATGCTTGTCCTTATATTGGATATATAGTATGCTACATTTATACAATAAATAATTAGGGGGCATTTGAGAAAATGAATCTTCAAACAGTAAAAAATCAAAAAGGCTTCACTATCGTTGAGCTTTTGATCGTTATCGTCGTCATCGGTATTTTGGCAGCGATTACAATCGTATCTTTCAACGGCGTGCAAAACCGAGGCAAAACGTCTTCAGCAGAATCAGCAGCTAACACAGTGCTTAAAAAAGCAGAAGCCGCAAACTCGATCACCTCTAGCTATCCTCAGAATGCAGCCGGATTCTCAGCGAACAACGAGTCGAGCTTGACAGGATCAGGCGTCGTATTAGTTGCTGCGAATATCACAGCAGCTCCTTCAAACCCTGCAACACTTTACATTGTTCCATGTAGCGGTACCGCAGGAACTGGTGGACGTATAACATACTGGGACTATGCAGCAAACGCCGCAGTAGTAAAGTCTTACGGACAGCCGACTGCAACAGGCACATGCGCAGCGGGCACAGCCCTACCAGCAGCTACTTTCTAGTATAAAGTAACAGTCAAAAACTGGTATACGTAGCGCACGGGTGTTAACGCTCAAGCCTACATCTTAACTGACACAAATAATGAAAAACTCACATAATTGTATGTGAGTTTTTCATTTTAACAAAATGCTTGTGCTAATTTGTCAGATATAGTAATCTATACTCAATAGATAATTGTTAATTAGGGGGCATTTGAGAAAATGGTTTTTCAAACAGTAAAAAATCAAAAAGGCTTCACTATCGTTGAGCTTTTGATCGTTATCGTCGTCATCGGTATTTTGGCAGCGATTACAATCGTAGCTTTCAACGGCGTGCAAAACCGAGGCAAATCAGCAAGTGCTCAGTCTGAAGCAAATGCTGTAGTAAAAAAGCTTGAAGCATGGAATTCAGTTGTAGGACAATACCCTACATATTGCCAGTTTGTGACGAACACTACTAACGGTACAGGCACGGCAACAGGCATTGGAGCAGCCGGATGCACAGCGGGCACGGCAAATTCAGGTCCTAAGGAAGCGAAGTTAGATAACGCAAACGATGTAGCATCAACCGCTGGTTCCGTCACTTCATCAAACGGCACCTCGGTCGTATACTTATCAAACATGTCAAGCGCTGGCGCATACGTTAATTATTACAATTACACCGCGTCATCTCCAGCTCTTACAACAAGTGCAACCACTCCATCATCACCAAGAGTTGGATCCCCATCTTAAGCCAACAGATAACGTTATGTAATAAAATCAAGCGGCATGAATGTCGCTTGATTTTATTATACTTCGCGCAGTAGACAAAAACGTCTATTCAAGTTTTAGTTCATAGCTTAAGCTGACTTTCGATCTTATCTGCAAGCACTCCAAAGTTTGCCACGCTACCGCGTGTTGTGATCGCAGGCGTACCCAACCGAATTCCGCTCGGTCGATACGGCGGCAACGTATCGTTTGGCACGGCATTTGCATTCACCGTGATCCCAATTTTTTCTAAGCGCTCTTGCGCCTCTTTGCCATCTATGCCAAAGCTCTTATATACATCTATCAATATCAAATGGTTATCAGTACCACCCGCTACCAGTACACATCCACGCTTCTGCAGTTCTTCTGCTAGCAGCCTAGCGTTGTCTACCACCGCCTGCGCGTACTCACGGAATTCTGGCTGCAACGCCTCGTGAAATGCCACGGCCTTAGCGGCGATAGTATGCATGTGCGGGCCACCTTGCGTACCCGGAAACACTGCACGATCTATAAGTGTAGGGATATTTTCTATTGTTTTTTCTGGTTTCTTAAGTGGATTGCCTACAGTACCCTTGCTAAGTATCAGCCCGCCGCGTGGCCCGCGGAGTGTTTTGTGAGTCGTAGTGGTGATGACGTGAAAACCGTAGTCAAAAGGATTTTTAGCTACACCTCCCGCGATCAGTCCGGCGATATGGCTCATGTCCGCCACAAGAAGCGCCCCTACTTCGTTGCCTATTTCGGCAAACTTAGCAAAGTCGAGTTCTCGTGGATACGCACTAAATCCAGCCATTATCATCTTCGGGCGATGCTCAAGCGCAAGCTTGCGTAGCTCCTCGTAGTCTATTTCACCCGTCTCGACGTCCTTCATGCCGTAGCGTACAAAGTTGTACTCTCGCGCACTACGAGTCACTGGCGCACCGTGCGTCAAGTGTCCACCGTGGTCAAGCGACATCGCCATTACCGTATCACCTGCATCGAGCCATGCGTAGTACACAGCTTCGTTGGCCTGGGCGCCACTATGCGGCTGCACATTTGCATGGTCTGCACCAAACAGCTGTTTGGCTCGGTCAATAGCCAGCTGCTCGAGCTTGTCGGTATTTTCTTGGCCACCGTAGTATCGTCGGCCGGGGTAGCCCTCTGAGTATTTGTTGGTGAACACGCTACCGAGCGCCTCGAGCACTTGCTCGGATACGTAGTTTTCACTCGGAATCATCTCAATATTAGTAGCTTGGCGTTTTTTCTCCGCCTCTATTAAGTCAAATATAGCATCGTCTCTTTTCATAGCAGACCACCTCTCGTATTGCTCTTATCTTTCTAGTATACACTATTGCACATATCTCATTTATGATATAATTGTCTCTATGAGCGTAGAAGAATACCGTACAAAAATAGGCAACCTGATCCAGGAAACTCGCTTAGCACGCGGCTTTACACAGGCGCAACTTGCAGAAGCGCTCGGCACTAGCCAAAGCGCCATCAACCGTATAGAAAAAGGTGGCCAAAACATCAGTGTAGAGATGATCGCACGAATCAGTGACGTCCTCTCGAGCAATATTATGACCATTAACCACTCTGGCAAAATAAACTTCCGTGTACACGGTGGCCACAAGCTTAGTGGCTCTATCGTCACAAAAACAAGCAAAAACGCGGCAGTTGCTTTGCTTTGCGCTAGCTTACTCAACCAAGGCAAGACGACCCTGCGTCATGTCGCCCGCATCGAAGAAGTAAATCGTATCATCGAAGTACTCCAAAGCATCGGCGTCAAAACACGCTGGATTGGTGACAGCAACGACCTAGAAATCACCCCGCCTAAGACACTCAATCTTTCGCACATAGATATAGAGGCAGCAAAGCGCACTCGCTCAATCATCATGTTTCTTGGCCCACTTTTACACCAATATCCAGATTTTCAGTTGCCATTTGCCGGGGGCTGCAACTTAGGTACTCGTACTGTAGAACCGCACATGAGTGGACTCGCACCTTTTGGCTTGTCGGTCACCGCTACAAACGACGCATATGTCGCTACTTCATCGCCGCATGATATTCAGCAGACTATTCTACTGACAGAACGCGGAGATACTGTGACAGAAAATGTCCTCATGGCAGCAGCACTCTACGAGGGTACCGTAACTATCCGCAACGCTAGTCCAAACTATATGGTGCAAGACCTTTGCTTCTTTTTGCAGCAACTTGGCATAGAAATAGAAGGCATCGGCACGACTACGCTCCGCGTGACTGGCCGAAGTAAGATAGATCAAGACGTAGAGTACTATCCGAGCGAAGATCCTATCGAAGCTATGAGTTTTATCGCCGCTGCTATCGTGACAGATTCGGAAATCACTATCAAACGCGCTCCAATAGAATTCTTAGAAATCGAATTAGCAATCCTGGCCACCATGGGCTTGCAATATGAGATTACCCCTGAGTATCCAGCCCACAACGGTTTCACCCGACTTGTCGACATCACTCTTAAGCATTCGCGACTCGTTGCGCCAAAAGACAAGCTACACAGCATGCCGTTTCCGGGCGTGAACATGGACAACTTGCCGTTCCTTGGCCTGATTGCTACCGCCGCAAAAGGTCGCACTCTCGTGCACGACTGGAGCTACGAAAACCGAGCTATCTACTTTACCGAGCTCAGCAAGCTCAACGCTTCAATAGAACTCGTAGATCCACACAGAGTGTACATCACCGGCTCTACCAAATGGAAAAACGCAGATGTCGTCGCACCACCAGCGCTCCGACCTTCTGTCGTGATACTACTTGCCATGCTTGCTGCGCCTGGCGTATCGACACTTCGCGATGTCTACTCTATCAACCGTGGTTACGAAGAACTCGCCGGGCGACTCAATAGCCTCGGTGCGAAGATAGATACTGTTCGAGAGATTTAGCCACCTTAGGTGTAAGTCAGCGATTTTTGATACCGTCGAGGTGTAGCACATCTGAATCATCACTATGTGAACCTGCGGTTTTCACATGAGTTGAGTTAATCTTTGGACCATTTTTAATAACATGCACTAGCGCCATTGCATGCCCGCGTCCAAGTTCAAAATCTTCTTTAAGCCAAGCCACGATTGTACCTGCCTTGACCGTAGGATCGTCATAGCCCTTACTCTTCGCTATTTCTATCAACTCTCTTGGAGTTTTTCCTGTTTTCTGCTCAATGTTGTCGAGATATGCTTGAAATGACATGTAGCTATAATAACAAATACGCCAGAAAATCTGACGTATCTACATTCTATATGTGGTGCGGGCGGAGAGAATCGAACTCTCATCGCTTGCTTGGAAGGCAGGCATATTAGCCATTATACGACGCCCGCATGTATTGCCTGTGCTAGATGATTATAGCGCAAAAATGCTACAATATAAAGTATTAGCAATTACCTAAAGAGGAGCGATGCGATGACAGACCATGGAGACACGCCATATGTTGTGGATATTCAAGAAGCAACAGTAGGAAACGACACGTTTCGCACCACCCTCTGGACTGGCGCGAACCTACAACTTACCCTTATGACACTGCAACCAGGAGACGATATTGGGCTTGAAGTACACGAAGATCACGACCAGTTCCTGCGTATAGAAGAAGGCAACGGCTTGGTGCAAATGGGGTCGAACAAGGACGAATTAGACTTCGAGGCTAAGGTAGAAGACGACTCGGCGGTGTTTGTTCCAGCAGGGAGTTGGCACAACCTCACCAATACTGGAGATATTCCCCTGCGCCTCTATTCTATATATGGGCCAGGCGAACACCCTCGTGGCACCGTGCACGAAACAAAAGCCGAAGCAGATGCCGCGGAGCATACTCACTAGAGTCACGATATGGCAGACGATATAACTCAACGCATGATGGACAGCGCAGCGCAGGCAAATGATGATATTGCCGCCAGGCCGTTTCACGCCCCCGAAACAGCAGGTAGCAGCATAGACAGAGCTATCGACCCCGCCAGATTCGCGCAAAGTGGCTCTCAGCTACACGATGACCTGATGCGACGAGCACAGCAAAAAGCCTCTCTCGACGCCAGCATGGGTGAACAGCCTCAGCTTCGAAGCTACCAGAACTCAAAAATAGGGAGTATTGGCATGCAGGCAGACACGCGTCGCGAACTTGCGCTCAAAAGAAAAGAAGAGCGCAAACGCCGAGAAGAGAGATTTGGCGACAAGAACATCGGACGCATTGCTGAGCGTAAACGTAGGTCTCCTGTGGCCACTCGTTCCTTCGAAGAAACAGATACCAAAGACTCTACTGCTACGCGTCAAGAAAAAAATGCACAGCCCACAGACCAAGCACGTTCCAGCCCTTCTTTTCGTGAGCCATCGTCGAGAAACTATAATCCCTACGGATAGCGTTTGACCCCTGGAATTTCTCGCTCGTATCTGCTACACTATTTTCTAGGTCTTCATGGCGGATGTAGCTCATCTGGTTAGAGCGCCGGGTTGTGGTTCCGGAGGCAGTGGGTTCAATCCCCATCATTCGCCCCATAGAAATGCACCGCTACATGCGGTGTTTTTCTATGGTCAAAAACTAGCACCGCTTATGCTATACTAACTTTATGCAACTTTCTTCTGTTATGAAACGTATCATCAGCCTAGAGTATCTATTTGCCGCCGTACTCATTGCCATATTTTTTGTCACTGTCGGCAACTTTGATTGGTGGTGGCTCATCATCTTGTTCCCGCTTTTTGATGTTAGCTTGGTAGGATATCTAGTCAACTCTCATGTCGGAGCTATTACCTATAACATCCTCCATAGTTTCATCGGGCCCGTATTACTGACTATTGTCTACATCTTCACCACAGGCCACACCGCCGCCGATGATACTCGCCAAATTGCAGCAGACAGTTTCTTATTATTTGCCATTTTGCTCTGGCTATTTCACATCACCGTCGACCGCGCACTTGGCTACGGCCTCAAGCATACGACAGGATTTGGCCATACTCATCTGGGTCACATTGGTAAAGCGAAGAAAAAATCGGTATAATCAGTCTCATGCCCCGGTAGCTCAGTGGATAGAGCAAGAGACTTCTAAGCTTTTGGCCGTTGGTTCGATTCCAACCCGGGGTACCAATGTTCCATTATTGACTCTTCGGAGTCATTTTTAAACTGTTGGGGCTCAGTTCTAACCCTATGTAATCTAGTCTTTATGCCAGGAAGTGCATTATGTACAGGAATCATCCACTCATAAGGTGTTATCAGTATATTTTTATCAATTAGAACCGGGTTATAACCTACTGCTAGTAATATATCTCTTCGGTCACCATAATCGCTCTTAGAGAAATTGCCTGTAGCATTATTCAACTTTTCAAGTGTGTTTCCAATTATTTCATACCAGTTTCTTGCTCTTCGCGCTGCCTCTTCCTGTTCATTTTGCCGTTCAGCGAGTTCTAACTTCAACGAATAAGTCTTTAGCTTGTAGTCATCCGTAGATATAATTTCTTCAGTAACTAGTTCTAGCAAATGATCTAACTTCTTCTGAATATTATCAATCGACATAAACTGCATCTTTTGAAGGTCATCTCTTTGATCGATTTCCTTTTTAGCGATCTCATTGATTGCTTTTAAACCCCATTCATATAGCTCTTGTGTAATTTCGTATTCATTTAATAATCCATTAAGCTGACTAAACATTACTTGTTCATTCACTACACCCCTCTGGCTACAATTACGCTTGCCAGTACAATGATAGTAATTATATTCTTTTACAGTCCCATCTTTAAGAGTCTTATTTTTCCTCTCGGCAGTAATCGAACATCCACATTCGCCGCATTTCAATAATCCTTTTAACTCAAACTGCTTCTTAGATACATATTTTGTCCGTCCTCTATTGGCGAGGATTCGTTGAACTGATTTGTATTCTTCCCAACTGATCATAGGCTGAAAACTTGCATCATGAAGCAGATCTTCTTCATCTGGATCTGGGATCTTACCTGCATATCGAGGATTTGCAAATATACTATACAGTGTTGAGACAGGCATAGGTGTGTTGCCGCTTTTTGGACGTCTTACAGTAAGATATCCCCATTCATCCATCATCTTCTTTATTTCAGGAACTGTATAATGACCAGTTAGATACAAATCAAATGCCCTATGGATTAAGGGGAATCTCACTTCATCTATTTCAACGTATTTATTTTTACTTATTGAATCAGTGACATTTCTGTAGCCTTCCGGTGCTGGACCAGAAAGACCTCCGTTCCTAGTTTTCGCGAATACCCCGCTTCACATTTTTACGCAGATCCATGATGAATTGATTTGATATACTTGCCTCTACACTGAGCAACAAGGCATTGTCCTCCGGCTCATAGCTACGGTCGTGAGTTCGTATCCTCTTGAGCTTCCCATCCTGCAATAACTGCTGTACCATGCCACTTTCTGCAGGGTTACGGGATATTCGATTGATCTGCCAGACTAAGATTCCCCTTATCTTACCCTGCTCTATCATTTCAAGCATTTTAGCAAATTTTGGTCGCTGAAAAGGTAACTTAGCAGATTTTGACTCCTCAAATATCTCTACTACATTTAGCCCTTCGTTATTAGCAATCTTCTTTAGCTCAAACAGCTGAGCATTTATTGATTGGACTTGTCGATCTTCGCCTTCGGTAGATTTCCTAGCATATATCGCATATGTTATACCTTTTTTCATCACCACCTCTTCTGATATTCCTCAATAGTTATAATTTTTATTGTAATTATTTATTCCTTGATGTACACAGAGATAATTGCAAGGGTAGAAAAGCATAACTATAGGTGTATACTTTTCTACCCTTTTGCCAAGCAATCAAATTAAGCTGTAGATTTTTTCGCTGCCCTTACCAGATGTAGTCGTTAGCTCACCATCTGCTTCCATTTCTTCCAAAATCGAACGGAGTGTTTTTGCGCTGACTTTATTATCAATATCGACGAGTTCTGCAAGTATGTCTTTCTGATTTATACTATTTCCGTCAGATAAGATTTTAAATATACATTTCATAGTTTTTTGCCGTTTGGTCTCTACGAAATTACTTAATCCTGCATACTCAAACCTAACACTTTCGTCCGTAACAACTATCTCCATCTCGAATGGCTCAAGCTCTTCTGATAATCTCACCTTTGTTTGAGTTATCACTAGCTGCTTCGCTTCTCGATTTCTTTTAAGAGACAGATGACAGTCTACGGCTGCGAGTATGTCGGACGAACCACGCATCTCTTGACTTGGGTTGTCTACCTTTCCGCTTTTTCGATTGTGGTGTGTTACAAGCACATTGATACCTGCTTTAGTAAATCTACGCAACTTCGCGAAAACCTCGGACATTTGTACCGAATCATTCTCACTGCTGCTGTGTATACGGACCAAGGAGTCGAAAGTGACAAGACCAATATTCTTTTCTTTACAAATTTTTATTACTTTTGATATCTGAGCATCTTCAAGTTTAAAATTTCTCTCCACCATAAAATAAATGGGGAGTTCTGTTTGATTACCTAGCAGTCTCATCCTTTGCTGCAGCATCCGCTCACTATTTTCTTCGTCCACCATGAGCACTCCACTTTGACTCGTATCAAACGTTTCGAATAGCTGGTTACCAGACGCGACTGAGATTGCAAGGTCGAGCAACAGCCATGTTTTAAAGGAAGCCGGTTGTGCCGATAATATAGTCAGCCCTTCCGGCACCAGCCGTTCTACTACCCATTCTGCATCTGGATAGTCTTTAGTCATCAATTCCATGAGGGTCATTAACCCAGTACCAGATTTTACGATTACAGGAAGCTTTGCATATTCTTCGCGCCTTCGTGGCACTACGATCGGAGTAGGCTCTTCACGATTTTTATTTATTATTGATCCTATGCGCTCAATCATGTGCATCTTCTTGGTTATCAAACTTTTTTATAGCTTCGCGCTCCTTACATAAAACAAATCGAATAATGCTTACAGCTTGTTCGTTTGTAGTCTTGTCATCTTTTTCTTCTAGAACTTGTTCAGCTAAGATATTTTGCAGGTTCTCTAGCATACGTGTAGAAATGACCATTTATAACTTACTGCTCTGCTCGCTGATCTAATATCTTTTCGCCCAATGCTTGTGCTTGAACCATGTGACACTCGTAATCCGATATTGCTTTTTCAAGTTCTTCGCTTGGGTAAAAAACTGTACATGTTTTGCCTTTGAACCGTTTCGATTTAAATTTCTCACCTGGTGCCAGATGATAGATCTCTTCTAGCAATAAAGCTAAGATCTCATCGTAAACTACTGTCATGTTAGTATTTATCCCGTTCGGGTATTGCATTTTATTCTCCTAAATTATTAATTATTCGTTAATTAGTTTTTGCTGGTGGGGCGCAATTAATAGACCTCTCTTCAAGGCTTTGCGCACCATATTTGGTCGTCCTATCTTTTTACCGAATTGTTAACGAGCTACAGTTGTACGTCGTTTCGCTGTTGCTAACGATATCTTTACATCGAATGTCCAGTTCTGTAACAAGCGTAGCGCACATATTGTTGACTTGTAAATAGTAATAATTTATGTGTTAAATAGAAATTATTCGCTTTTTTTGAATTAAAATTATACACGTAAATTATTTTGTATCTGTTATAAATTTTTAAATTTCTCCACATTCGCTAATGCCGTGTAATTCACAACGGGCAACATTTAACCTGCATTGCTGTGTACCCTGGGTCCTCAGTAAGATATAATCTATCACATGTGGCAGAGCCACAATGGCCTAAACCAGTATTGCTGGCATGGTCAGCCAAAAAACCATCGTGAAATAAATGCTCGTCGTCAGAGTACTATTTCACGATGGTCGGTACTGGAAACGGTATCGGGGGCTTCGGCCTCGTTGGCGGCGAGCTTTTTTGTTTGTCGCTGTAAAAAAATAACTACAGAGGATACCATGGAATACAAGCAATCATTTTTTTCGCTAATAGAACGAGCTCTTAAATTTTGGTGGTGGCTAGGAATTATGACCATTGGTATAACAATATACATCGACATACAAAGGTATCGTAAGCGAAAGATTATTATGCATGATAAGGCCCTTACTTACACCCAGGGTACATTCACTGTACAGAGTACGGATCTACCTTATCGCAATATTCAATCAGTTAGACTGTCTCAAGGTACTTTTGGTCGAATTTTTGGTTACGGAGATATCGTTATTACTACTGCCAATACTGCTGACAATATCATCTTCAAAGATATCAGCTCTCCACAGAAGATTCGTACCGTCATACAAGAGCGTATACAGTAATCCTGCGCATCTTGTTACTGTAATGTTACATATGCAATCAACTGCTACTTTCTTGTACGCCAGGTGCACTCTAGTGAGCTCAAGGTATAGTCTTCATGCATAAATGCCCTATATGCGACCGACCTATCAAGAATATTTTTCAGAATGGTATTGTTTGTGGCAAATGTGCGCTAAGCGCAGTCGATTCCTTGGGTCACCGTGTGGTTTTTTTCAATGTTTCAGTTGCCGGTGGACTTACTGCATCGCATTATTCTGGCTCCGAAGTAATTAGTGACGATAGTATTATTTGTTTTATCAATGCTCGAAAGTGCTCAGGTATAGAGCTCAGGTTTGGTGGTACGGCTATACTCTGCCACGCACTATCCTACTAAGTGCAAAAATTGCCAGCGTTTATCAGTCAGTTGTTTTGCTATATACTGAGATAAAAGTAATAAGATTTTGAACATAATCGACAGAGGAAATCATATGGTATCATTTTCTGAACGAAACGGAAGACCTAGGGGGTACTCATCCACTGACCTCGCAACAATATTATGGGATAGTATTCAGCAGCTATTAGCAAGCCAGGGCCTGCTAGATCAAATGTTTGGTTATAAACGATCTGACTGGTCAAGAAAGAAATTACCCGAGGGTGCGACAGATTATGTTAAGGGTAAATATGAACATGAAGATAGTAAAGTTTGGATCAGAAGAACTTTAAAAGCGCGTCCTGATTTCTATTTTAGCGCTCATGACAGTGGTCAATTCTGGAATGCTTACTCTGGAAATACAAGTATACCAATTATGCTTCGAGATGATCAAGATATGCTATTTGATTTTATCGAAGCACTTCACGATGTGGTGTCTACTCCCAACTTCGATCAAAAGAAATTTAAACATACTAGCTACAATAAAAGCCTAGGTCAATCGATGCTTCGAAATGCAATCAACGACGAACTAGCACTCAATACGACACCGTTGAAGATTTTAAGTAATGGTCAAATAGTTACATTAGACGACGGCGCAATTGCAGACCTTGCTTCAGAAGCTTTAGAAGTTAAATCTGCTACAAAAATCCATCAAAATTCGGTAGATGCACTTCATCAAAGCATAAGTATGTACCTTAAACGGGGAGCTTCGCTATCTGAAAAGAAAGCAGCTATTGTGGAACTTGCTGGCTCACTAGAATCATTGAGACCGATGGTAAAAGAGCACCTTCTTTCTAAGGATGAAGGCACCTTATTTCAATTGGCTAATGAATTTGCGATTCGTCACCAAGATAATAAACAAAAAAGTGAATATGATAAAAATATTTGGTACGACTGGATGTTTCAAGTCAATCTGGCTGCAGTCCTCACAGTGATCAAGATTATAAAGAACCAGTCAGATTAGATTACTGTACTTATGCAACCAAAATCGCTCAACTCTGATTATTTGGCTGAAGGTACAACACAGTATTTATATATGGCCCTGTCAATCTATGACTTCGGTTATGATATTGCATAGACCAAATTGGAGTCAGAACTACATAGCCCGTTAAGCACCTGATGCGCCCTGGAGACTCTATCCTGTTCAGCTTTATATACATTAGTCATGCATAGATTCCTCAGCAGGATATATCAGCGAAGTTATGAGCGAAAGTACTTTAAATTGTAACCAGCATGACACGAGTTGGCTTAACAAACAACCCATGCCATGCCGATCTATTGGTGTCTAAGGCTTCGTAAACAAAACAAATGCCCATACGCACGCACATAAGACTACAAGTGTTACGATGAGTAGTCTGAAAAATATTCTTCTTCTCATGCGCTGATTACTCTACATCTATCTGCTGCGGTAGCTCATTATCCAAAATTCTTGAAAATGCAGAAACAGTGCTCTCGGGATTATCTATTTTTTTGCCATTTAGTACAAAGGTCGGCGTACCATTACCACCAAGCTTTTTTACCGCTTCTAGATCTGCATTAATAGTAGCTGCTACTACCGGATTATCCAGATCATCTTTCACTTTCTTGAGGTCTAAGCCAATCTCCTTGGCATATTCGTCAAAATACTCAGAAGCTGCGTCAGATGAATTTTCCCAAGTCTTTTGCCCTTCGAATAACTTATCATGCATCTCAAAAAACTTACCCTGCCTAGCAGCCGCTTCAGCATATGCCGCTGCCTGTCTTGCGTACTTAAGAGAATTTGATATCGGGAAATAACGAATTTGAAACTTTACTCTATCTTTGTATTTTTCTTTTAGCTCTTTCACTACCGGGTAATACGAATAGCAAGCTTCGCACTGGAAATCCACAAACTCCGTAAGTGTAACTCTACTATCTTTATTCCCGTATATATTCGATGAGCCGTTACTTTTTGGTAAGCCTGCATCTTTAGCCCTATCGTATGCGACGATACCCGCAAGAAGCAGTGCGACGCCTGCAATAAAAATTAACCAACGCTTGGTGTCCATGATTAGCCTTTCAATTATTATAAGTTATGCTTTTAAAAAGCTGAGAGCTTTTTTATATTGCTTCTCGCTCTGATCCCGAAGTTCAGCTGTTTCGGTCTTACTTGCATTAGCTCCATTTGTCTGTACTAGCAGCAAAAAGCCTTCATGATGAGCAGCCATTAAAGATTTGTACTTAACTTCAAGCTCTTGGGCAGTCAGCTGACCAAGTGATGACATATCTTCTGCTGTAGCAAAGCCAATATCCGAGTAATATCCATCATGCTCGTCGGAGCGCGGGAAACTAGATAGCTCTCTATATGATTCTTTCCATCCATCAAGCAAAGTCTTGTATCGGTTTACTTCACTCTCGAGTAGGTTAGACCTTTCTTGGGCCCATTCGCTTAGTGCAGTGTCCGCAGACTTTGATTTCAACATAGCAGACATTTCTATTGCCTGCTGGTTATAAAGAATTGCTTTTCGAGAAAAATCTATATCGTAAAGATCACCATAATCTGTTGCCAGCGAATCTTTGGAACTTTGCTGAGAAGCATGTCCAGGGGGATGTACGGTTTCTTCTTTCTGGGAATCAGGATTATTATTTAATACTGCGTATGTTGCAAAGCCTACACTACTTATAACGACGATGACGATTAGCCCGTAGACAAGATACTTCTTGTTTTTTAGCATGCCAAGCTACCTTTCTTGTCTAAACTTGATATTATCTGTATGTAAATAATATCGGCTCAAAAGCGTAGCGTGGAGCAAGAAAGAAATAACTGATTGCGCAGTGGTATATATTTTTCATCGTATCGAGTACTTAAGTAGAGTAGCGCAAGCGGTACAGCAGCTAGTGTCCACATGAGAACTGGAGGAATAGGTTCTTTTTTATCCTGTTCTGGCAGTCGCGAATTTTGCGCTTGCTCTGCCTGAGTATGAGGCTGGCATGCAGCGCTGCATAATGAGCTCACCGGAGCCATATTTGTGTGAACTATACTTTCAAAGTTACATACAAAAATAACTGTAAGAACCAGGAGATATGCAGTAAGTTTGCCGGCATTTCCTGTTAAATATTGTGCTGTCCGCTTGAATTCAATAAACATATTCAGTATTCATTATAGCAAAGGTGCGTCGCATCACTGCATCTCGCGACAGCTAAGTTTACACCTAACATTGCTTAAACAATTATTTATCTATTTCGAATAATAACTCCGTCGAGCTGCAGTTATCACCTTTCCAAGCTTCAATGCCTTCACGGGCAGCCAGACCTGCAATAAAAAGTGCTGCAAGTGAGTCAGCCCACCACCAACCGAGCACACTGTTTGCAACTAACCCGACGAGTAGTACACCCGACATATACGTACAGAGCAACGTCTGCTTGGAATCAGCAATAGCTGAATGCGAACCAAGTTCTTCTCCCGTTTTCCGCTGCGCCAGTGACACACCCGGCATAATAAGAAGGCTAAGTACCGCAATGATTATACCAATAAAGGATGATTCAGGAACATCCTGCCTAATTAAACTTATGATTGCGTCAAAGCTGACAAATGCCGCTAATCCAAAAAATGAAAAGGCAATAATTCTAAGTGCAATTTTTTCTCGCTCTTCATGTTTGTTTCCTGAGAATTGCCATGCTACTGCCAATGCTGATGATACTTCGATAACCGAATCAAGTCCAAAGCCGATTAATGCACTTGAACCGGACATGTTGCCCGCTATCAATGCAAGAGCTGCCTCGACAACATTATAGCTAATAGTAAATATCACCAAAAATCGGATACGCCTTATCAGCTTAAAACGAGTTGCGCTACTAAGCTTAGGGCGACTATTGTGCTCGTGACCATGCTCACTCATCTAGCAACAGTCCTTCGTTTCTGCCTCGTCACAAGCAGCAGGGTCACTGATTAGCACAACCTCTTTCAGATCATTCAACGCATGTCTAACTCGCTCACTAGATAGTTCGTATCTGGTTTTGCGGCCTTCTTGTATGGCAATCACTAGGCCGCAGCCCTTTAGACACGCTAAGTGGTTCGATACCGATTGCTTGCTTACGTTGAGCTCGAGAACCATTTCGCCAGGATATCTAGGACTATCTCGAAGCAATTCAAGCATTTGTAATCTTGTTTCGTCAGAGAGAGCATGCCCAAATCTAGCAAGAGGAGATACTATAGAAGTCATATAAGCATATAGTACATCGAACTATGTACTATTGTAAAGATAATCTATTAGATATACGTAATTTAGACATGCTTACGTTAAATTTACCAGATAGACTATCTACATGGCTCCATATGAGATAAAATAGATGAAACCATGAAAAAACAAACAATTAAAATTACTTCATTAGACTTGAAACTTATTGAATTTTTCAAACGAACCTTTGTACCAGTAGCACGGTTTTCAATATTTTTAATATTTTTCTGGTTCGGCCTTATTAAGCTACTCGGCCTGAGCCCCGCTAGTCCGCTAGCCGAAGCCCTAACTGCCCGTACAGTTGGCATGCAGTATTTTGATTTGCTATTTTACGGTCTTGCCTTAGTTGAATGTGTAATAGGCATACTATTCATATTCCCCAAATTTACACGCATAGTAATTCCTCTACTACTTTTTCATATGGTACTTGTGTGCTCGCCAATATTGCTCGTGCCCGAAATGGTATGGCAGCAATTTGCGGTACCTACCCTTGAAGGCCAGTACATAATCAAGAATGCAGTTGTCATAGCTGTTGCAATTGGTATTGCAGCTTCTGCTAAGCCGCTAACTCATCGAGGATAACTTGCTAAACTAGTTCTAATTTCAGCTATAATGCCGTACCATTTCTATGGCACATCGAAATTAAGCAATTCAGGCCAATAGACAGAATTATGCAGTATTAAGCAATTTGGTTCTTATTTCAGCTATAATGTAGCCATGCGACTCTACCTCACTCATTCGACCAGCTACGATTACAAAAATGAGCTGTACGAACCACTTAAGCAAACCCTTGGCAAAGAATATGATATTTTTCTCCCCCATGAGGAACATAGCGAAGGTGTGAAATCAAAAGATATTATTTCAGAGTGTGATATTGTCTTGGCCGAAGTTTCACAACCTTCTACAGGCCAAGGAATAGAACTTGGATGGGCAGATTCTAACAACAAGCCAATCATTTGTTTTTACCGAACAGGATCTAAAGTTTCAAGTGCACTTCGTTTTATAACAAATAATCATATCGACTACGAATCCAGTAGTGACATGATTAAAAAACTTTACATCGAAATTGAACATTTAACCAACTAATTCAGTTCTAATTTCAAATATAACGCCGTACCAAATTCGAAATTATTTATATACATCCGTTCATTCTTGCCCTCTGTGACATCGGCATATCCATTAAAAGTCGGATCTTTCTTGCTATAATCGAATCACGAATAACAGTGACGTTTTTGGTGTAATTCGGAGTAATAATCAGAGCGATTACCTATTCCGTGTTTCTATGAAAGTATTGGTAGTAAATACCAATGGTGATATTCTTGTCGTAAAAGAATCAGGCCTTGATTGGTGGAATATGCCAGATGGCGGCATGGAGCATGGCGAAACAATCAAAGATGCGATCGCTCGCGAATTACATGAAGAAATTTCTCTGAATTGTGACTTTAAATATGAAGTGATTTCTGTCGAGGATCCGCACCTCTTACGACGCGTCAAAGCTTGGCAAATGCGAATCATCTTTATTGTACGACCACAGGATGAAACTTTCGCTCCGGGCGATGACGGTGACGAGATAGTATTTATGAAACCTGAGTACTTTCAAGAATCAGACGCCACTAACGAGCAGGAAATTTATCAATACTGGCAGATTGCTAAAAGTCGCCATATAATTTAATTTTAACTTTGCATATCATAGTGCCGTAGAGAGTAGTATGTAATATTTTTGATTTTTCCAAGAATAAAGCTTGGAATCTTGAAACATATTCAATATCTATGTGGTCAAACCCGTTCCAAGCACCTAATTTATTTCTCATTCGCAACTCAACTTTACATGAAGACATGCAGTGAAGTTGCCATGTTATAATAATAAAATGAAACAAGTACACTTACTGACAGGTAATCTCGGGAAAATAAAAGCTGCAAACCATATCTTCAACAAATACGGTATTGAGGTGCATCCCCTAGCGCTTGATATACCGGAAATTCAAGCCGATACAAGCCTTGATGTAGCAGTAGATATGGTAAAGAAAGCTTTTAACCTGACTGGCAAGGCCGTAATACGTGAAGACCATAGTTTTTACATCGATGAATTGGGGATTCCCGGGCCGTTTATGGCGTATGTAGACAAACGCGTAAGTACCGACTCACTGCTAAAGATTCTCAATACGTTAAGTTCTCGAACCGGATATTTCGAACTGTCCGCAGCATTTGCCGATGAGGATGGCAAGGTGAGCGAATTCAGCTACAAGGTACCTATTGAATTCGCGTTGGAGCCAAAAGGAGATGAGAGCCAGAGATGGGAACGACTGATTAAATTTCCAAATGACACTAAGGTATTTGCAGAATATAATGAGTCAGAGCGAGTTTCTACGTGGTCGAAAAACTACGAACAAATTGCTCAGATGATATCAATCTCCAACTAAGTGCGTGTCGTCCAGCCATTTAACTTTGAGCCGACCGCATGTACGCCCTCGTCAAAACTACCGTCATTGAGAACGTACCAATCCGCATGATCGGCCAATTCATCCAAACCCATTGCACTATCCCTATCAAGTAATCTTTGAAATTCACTTCGATCAAGACTTTTATTCTCCCTCATGCAGTATCTCTGATATAGCAGTTCTTTCGGAGCGTCAATATAGAGAACCTTTGAATCGTCCGGAGCAAGGACTGCCCCTAGACGCTCCACTCCGCTATATGACCTATTACCGATTACAACGATGTCATGCTGTTCATGAGCTTCATTTGCTAGCGATGCTTCAATATGACCCGCAAGTAGATCATTCGTAAAATTGTTTCCGTAATGCTCCTCGTGCATTTCAATCCATGGACCAAAATCCATACTCGGCCCATCGGCTGTGTGATAGCTACGCAGCACAGGTCCAGTGTCAACAAACCTGTATAAATCACCTATCATTGCGGCTTTTGCTAAAGCGCTTTTACCGGAAGCGTGAGGACCAACTACAAATAGCGTCTTTTTAATTTCGGCCCGAGGGACGTCATCTATGGCATGACGCACTAGATTGGTAAGTGTTGGAATATTACCGTTATCCATCGAGCCAAATAGACTTAGCTCACTTTTTGGAAGCAATACTTCATTTCGAGTACTTTTAGTTTCGCTCATTTAAAATATATGCTCCGTTATGGATTTTGGTAACGTAGGTATTCATTCCCAATGATTTGAATCGATCCTCTAAGTACTCAACATCGTTGGTAATTCCAAAAAAGGCAGGACCAACCGATGACAGTGATAGAATTTCAATTCTATCATCATCACGCAGATCCCTAAGCGCTTCAGCTATCTCAATCATTTTTGGATATACAAAAGAGCAATTTTCGATACTCCCCATATTCCAGCGATAGTCAAATATTAAATCTTTCATTGGCTTCAGATTATTATTCACTAAACCAGGCAGAGCTTCATGAACTAGACGGTAGGCGATATCGGGTCCATACGCCTCGCCCGCCTCCCTGAAACCGTTGATGTTGTCAACCTCAGCATTCATTAACTCTGTTGAGTCTGGGTGGTTGAAGTCAGAAGGTATACCGATCACAACTCGAGTAGTTTCGGGTAATATGTAAGTCGTAATTGGAGTTGCTTGACCAGCGAGTACGACTAGTCCACCATCAAAATGCCCACACACCCCCGATCCTCCAATACACTGAACTGGGACTAGTATGCTGTCGTCTGAGTCTACTTCTTCTCCGTGATTCTGAGCGCAATACCTGACCAGATCCTGAGGTGCCATAGGAGCACCAAAAAGCTCGTTAATGGCAGCTGCCGTACCCGCGATGAGCGAACTACTAGACCCGAGGCCACAGTGACGGAGATTGACAGGATCATCGACATCAATAATCAGACCAAAGTCTAAGTTTAATGCCTGGCGCATCAGCAATGCAGCATGCCGTATTAATCCTTTGCGAGGAGTTCGCTCTGATATCGTGATTTCTTTCGACTCCAAATCGAGGGTAACTTTAATCTTTTTGTATAACGCAACACAAAAATCCACTTGACCCGCCTCGTAGATAAGATTGTTATTGTCTGCGATTTTCGCTGGGTCTAGCGCCATTGCCTCTAGCCTAGAGGGATATGAAATTTCAACGTGAGAATAAGGCCGTCCTACCTCTCCGCTATCTACTGCGGAATTAAAAATAGTGCCAACCTTAAAACTTTTAAAATCTGTCTTATGCATCTCCCTCACCTGTAGCTCTTAATATTGATTCTTCTGTCTTGGATATTAGTACATCCAATATATCCGGTGTATAGGATCCACTACCTACGGCACCTTTTTTTCTTATATTAAAATTCCCTTTTGCGACCCTTCTATGTGGGTAGCGAAACTTCTTTATTTTTCTTAAAAGCGAAACAGTCTCTTGTCGCATCTGTGGATATTCATCTGGGTGACTTTCGAGCCACTCGACTAATGTAGTCTGGCTGTTGCGTGTTAGAAAATGGCCCAGAGATTCTTTCTGGGTAGGTGTTAAATATTCGTAGTTTTCATTGAAAAACCCTTGGTATTCAGGATCAGTTTCATTATTTCCCCAAAGGACTCGGTCGATTGCGAGTAGCTGCATCTGCGCACCTCCAGCTCCTGTAAATTTCCGCCCACCGATCACAAGCGGCTCAAAATATGGACGCATCTGTTCGGAAAAAAACTCTGGAGTAATTGTATGGTATACATTAATTATTGAAGCTATCATAGTATCCATCGCTGCCGCCGATGTCGTCAGTGCCTCTGCCATTCCCTCGTCATCATACATAGACTTGTCACTCAGTGATGTAAGTGCAAGATCCAAGGCCAAGGTGCCGTTGCGCACAGAGTCAATAAACAATGCCTCCTCAGTCGTCCCCGTAAACGATCGCATACGCTCATCTAACGGATTGATAGATGCATATGTAAACACTGTTCCTCTTGGTATTGTGCCAGCTACATTACCCAGCCGCATCAATTCACCCTCAAGGCCATCGACCGACTGCAACGGCTGTGCACCATGTCGCAATAATGAGCTTGCCAAGAAATCTAAGTCCCTCAGTGCGGCAAGAGCGTCTTCCTGCGAGACTACATTATATTGCGATGTGCACACCACCTCGCTAAGGACAGTGTTAATTGATTCCACGTCCTGTCTTCTATTCAGTTCTGGGAGAAGTATCATTATTTCGTCAAGTGAAAGCGGGTCAAGCTCTGCAATGTCGTGATACGTGAAGCTTTCTCTGGATAGCGGTATAGATTCGATACTCATTCTACGCTTTCTGTAATTGTTATGCGTTGCATAACAGGTCTGATTTTTAAAATGGTATCATTCAAAGAATAGTATGTCAATGTTTATCTATTACTTCCAATCATTAATCGATTGGTGCAGAATTTGACGGATCAGCTCACCCTTGGATATACCTTCCAGCTTCGCACGTTCGGATAAATAGTTATCAATTTCTATTGTGCTCATGAAGCTGGTTCGTGTCGATTGCATTTGCCTATGAGCATATTCCATAAATTCATCGATTACCGTTGAAATATTGGAGGAGGTATAACTCTTAATCCTTAGATTCCTAGACGGTATATTACCAATTAATCCTTTTGGCTGCCCCTTATTTTCTTTACTGTAAAGGTACAGACAAGGTTTCGTCGCGTTCAACGCAAAAGACAACTGGAACCCTAACGTCTGACTCGATCGGCTCATCTCACCAATAAAAATATCAGCATTTGATATCTCTTCAACAAGCTTATCGAAGGGGTATGTGTCATTTGGCTCATTAAATACATGGTCGTAGTGAAACACATGATATTTTTCACGTAAGTACTCTACGATAAAATCTGGGTCGGTATCATCTTTTCTACTTGAAGATGCGTAGAATACATTCATTCTACATACTATATACGTTAATTAACGCAATGTCAAGGTATATACCGTAAGGATCAACCCTCTTGGCTACAGATAACAGTACTAACTCTGTCCAAACAGTACACCAAAGCACAAGAATTACAAGGAAGAATTCTTTGGAAGTCTTTTTGTTTAGCAAAAGAATGATTAATATCATTAACTTCTCCGACGAATCTTTTGAGTCGCGGTTTGTACTGTCAATTGAAGAGACTTACACTGAAGCATCAAACTGTTGGACAAACTGCCAGAAATAATCGACATAAAGTTCACAGACAATGGCGGTAGTGATATCACTGGCCTTTTCTAGGAATCAAGTTAATGTCGCCGTCCTTAAGAATTATAGTGATAGCCTAAAACAGGAACGAAATCCGTATAGCGCAGTATTCCATGAGTTCTTCCATATTCAGCAGGTCTTTACTTTCACCGACCCACCATCTACCAACCATAGGCTGCAATTGACGAGGGGTGTGCGGTAAACTTCGAACCAACGTATGCAAAAACTCATCAGAATATGGGTACCATACTGATATATCAGATACATACTAAAAATGGCCTGGCGAGATACTATATGTCAGAAATGAATATTTCGAAAAGGAAGATGTTTGGCATACATGGGCATTTTATCACCCTAAATACAGCCAAAGATGGATAGTCTACAAGGTCGGCACTTGGGTGATAGTAAAATTCTCAATGAGAGGAATATTGATATTTTAGACCTAAAGGAAAAAGGTCAAACGAGATTATAGAGCTAATTCAGTTCTAACTTCGCGAATCACGCTGTACCATTTCTATGGCACATCGAAATTATATTATCGTAACATACTTCTTAAATTCACCGCTAAATAGCATCGATTACGTGTCTTCTCTAAAAGGTACTTCTCGGATATGATATATCTATGGACAGTCAAATCTTTAGTTTAGGTATCCAATGAAACAAAAAATAATTATATTTGGTGCTTATTTATTATTAAGCACAAGTGTTATTCTTATTGCTGTTCAACTAGTACACCCTGATGCAGATCTTCACAAGCAGATTACAGCAACAACAGAGCAGGACTTCATGAGGAGATATCTCAAAGACAAATATGGCCATGAATTTACCATAAAACGCATAACCACGACTGAAGATAAGCGCGGGATTGAGGTAGTCGAAGCATACGCAATTCGGAAAGATTCTCAAAACACTACAGACAGCTTTAAGATCCAACGAAATAAAAACAGCAATACGTATCGTGACAACTTTCCTGAGCGCTATTATTTACTTTCCGAGCAAGCTAGAGTAAGTGAACTAGTAAGCTCGATCACAAACAAAGAAGTAAAAGGAGGTGCTACATTCTCTCTTCAAAACAGTGATTTTTCTAAAATCAAAGCACCCCTGCCATCTTTTAAGTCTTTTAGCGGTACTCAGCAGTCCGACTCCATCCACTATAAAATTAACCTTGTGTCTGTAAACCAACAAACAACCAAAGAGAGCTTGAACAGACACGCAGCGCACCTATATAAAATTTGGCAAAATGTTGATGTTAATGCAGATGCATCCAGTCTTCACGGAGCATATATGGTACGCAGAGACAAAGAAACTGATGGTGAAATCAAAGCGTCAGATTTAATCTGCTACTTCGACGAAGAACTCATGTCAACAATAAATGACCCGACACAGCTTGTATCATGCTTCAAGGTAAAGGGGTCTCTGTAATATGGCAGGTCATGATGACAATTCTCGTATAAAAGTTGGTACTACTATCATATTTGCTGGCGCTATAGTCTTCGTGTATGCATGCACATTCGCGATCATCCAAAAAGTATTTCCAAACTGGCAGTATCTGGGCGTATGTTCGTTACTCTTACTTACAGGAATCGCGGTACATCGTAACTATGCGTTCGCAGGGATCCTGTATTCGGTCAGCGGACTCGTAAGTATCATAATCGCAGCCGGTATAGCACTCACCTACGGCATGCTGTTGGCGAATCCATTTTTTATCGTCCCTCTATTGCTCAGCCCTCTACTCTTATTACACCGTATTGCAACAGTTGCTCTTCCTATCTTCTTTGCAGCATATCTAATTCGAAGCGAGCATCTAATCATAAAGAAAAAGAACCAGGTAATGCCTGAAGGTAGTGTTAATAACAAAGGATTCGATATCTTTAGTTGGATAAGTTCAATAAACGAAAGCATCAAAAAAACACTTCTATCGTCAAAAGGCCCTAGATTTAATTCAACCAACTTAGCAGTGATTTTACTGATAGGTGTCGTTACTGTTGTAATCGCCTATTCTATCCTAAAGTCGTATCAATAATATATTATTTAAACTACAACAAGCATAAGAAAAATACCATGAAACAATCCAAAACGAAAAGATTTCAAATCACGAAATCAGCTTATGCAATCATTGCACTGGCAGTTCTACTTACCGGACTAGCGTGCCTTATTTTGTTCTCCTCAGCTGCAAATCAAGATGCACAAAAGCAATTGCCTACATACGTTGGCTTGACCGAGTCGGAAGCTAAAACCAAGGCTAAAAAAGATGGTCTTATATATCGTGATGTAAGTCCTGAAAATTCCGGAGCATTAACTGGTGATTTTAGGTCTGATCGGGTTAACGTCACTATTCAAGATGGTATTGTACGGAAAGCAGAAGAAGACTGACAGCTAAGTTATACAGGAAAGTCGGCCGACCTAATCACAAATTTCCGCTATACACTAACACATAAGACATCAAACAATACGACACACCGTCTCTATGACACATCGAAATTATTTTATATCTGCTACTATTAACGTATGAATAAGATGACAAAAACAAAAAAAGTGCTATCAACTAAAACACTCGTAATAGCGTCTATGGTCATGTCGCTACTTGCACTATTATCTTTGCTTCTAATATACTTAACTCCACTATCGCCTGAAATGCCGGCAATTGCAGACTGCGGCGGCGGCTACTCTAGGTCGGCAGACGGACTAGTAGTGGTTGAAGAAACGGACGCACGGTGCATAATAAATGACGGAAGGCGACCTGACGGAGACACGATACATTTGATTGGCATAATTGTCGGCGGCATTAGTGCTATATTAAATTTTGCCTTTCTCATCACAATTTTAAGAAGAAGTTTGTAGCTAGCACTTATATTCGATTATTTTAGCTTTAATTTCGGATATAGTGCCGTACCATTTCCATGACACATCGAAATTATATCTTTGATATACTACTCTCATGCCAGATACAATTTTTGACAAACTTATCCGTGGTGAAATTGAGAGTCGTGTAGTGTGGCAAGATGAGAAGCACATGGCTTTTCTTACTCCTTATCCGAACACACCCGGCCTTACTGTAGTCATCCCAAAAACTAATCTTAGCGACTATGTGTTCGCTCTTGAAGACAATGACTACGCAGAGCTACTGCTTGCGACAAGGAAAGTAGCGAAGTTACTTGAAAAGGCGCTTGATGTTTCAAGGGTTGCATTAGTTTTTGAGGGGACGGGGGTTGCCTATGTTCACGCAAAACTCTACCCGCTTCATGGACCGATAGCCAGCCAGACTGATGTCTGGAGCGAAACTACAGAGTTTGTAGAAGAATATCGCGGATGGCTCACAACCCTCGAAGGACCAAAAATGAGCGATGAGCAACTCGACAAAATCCAATCAGGTATCATTGCTGCTCAACAATCTTCGTGACTCTAGTTCTTATTTCATATATGACGCTGTACCATTTCTATAGCACATCAAAACTATTGTGAATTTGTAAGGTTAATTCTAATGTAGATCTAAATGCTTAAGCCGAGACAAATCTAACTTAATGATATGGTGTATAATCGTATTCAGCATGATACTCGGCCCCGATTTTGTAACTGCTTTAATCATAGGATTAATTATCACATTTGTCTCTGTGGCTATGCCGATAATTTTGAGTATGGCTTTTTTTATATACACTATTGTAAATAGAAAAAGATTAGCAAAAACGTTCAACTCATCTGTCATATTTTCCTCTGCTAGTATAGTTGCTAGTATCGCACCTCTATTCGTTTTTGATCTAGCGAGCAATGAAGGTGCATACTTATACGTATATTTTGGCGCAGTTGCCGATCTCGCCATAATCACAGCATGGCGAGCATCCATGAGACACACACTACACGGCAGAAAGCGTATTATACTAATGAGTATTTTGATTACGTTTTCGTTGGTGTCAATTGCTCAACCCTTTCAATTACGCAGCGAACGATTGACTGATCGTGCGAATAGAATTAATGACTATACTGCACTCCTAGAATCTTATAATCTTAAATATCTTCTGCCGGCAGGCACGAATCAAAGTGCATTTAGCCTGAATGTCGCTGAAGACAGCTACCCATTCTTGTCTAGTCATACAGATGAGGTAATGGACACCTACTTCGTACACTTAGATGAAGCAAAAAAAGCTGGCTACGACAATAGCTCATGTATAATATTCTCTAGCCTAGGAAACCAGTACCCACTCAAACCTGGTCAACGCCAATATCCTTGCGTAGATAGTAGAATTGGCGACTTAACAGTCTGGACGCAGGCTGTAGAATACCCGTCAACTTATAACATAGTCTACGGAAACACCTTGATCATTCTTGAAGACAGCGGGCTAGAACGCGATGAACTAATCGAGTACATTAAGGACTTTAGGTCGGCTACATCGCGCGATGTCGCAAATTACATATGGTAAACGGCAGATTACAAGCACTAAAACATTGATAATGTGTAACCAAGTAGATAGGCAGAGCTAAATCGAATTAAGCAAATTAGTTCTTATTTCACACATAACGACGTACCATTTCTATGGCACATCGAAATTATTATTTACATCTGCTATCTTTGATATTAAAAGCTTGATAGCAAACAGCTTTTGGTTACATGCACGAGTGCTCTTTATTATTTAGCTTATAGTAGCCAGTTTAACAAAAACAAACCTGTGAATATAAAGACTAAAGACATTACTCCGCACATGACTTTAAATGTATTATTCGGCTCCGTGAATACCACTATCGCGTTGAAGATCGCAGCTACGAGAAAAAACGGGACTAGCAGCATCATTATTACTGACAGCAATAAGCCCCAAGCAAGCAAACCCATATTGCCATCGCTAGATTCGCTGACATGAGATACATATAGAATTAAAATCCCGAACAGCACGGCAATCAGAATGGCAATCGCTGAGAATATAAGGGTCTTTCGTGTAGAGGACTTAATTCTTCTAAGCATAACTGGTTAGCAGTATACCATCGACTTACATAGATGACTAGGCGCATAGAGATAAGCATCACCCCTGCATCATTAATTTAGTTCTTAGCACATATATAATACCGTACCATTTCTATGGCACATCGAAATTATCTATACTATTCTTATCTATATATGACTTAGAGGAAAAAGTAGTGCAAAAATATACATCTACCGAAAAAGATGGAAAGACGTTCACTCATCATGGCGGTACTACGGCAGGCTTCAGTACCATGACCATGCTTGACAGAGAAAACGGAAAAGCAGTCGTGCTGCTCACAAACCGTTCACTTGGATGGGAGCATATTCCGGCAGCAGAAGAAATTCTGAATACGCTCGAACAGCAATAGTATAAGCTCTCAAAATTAGCCCGGTATCTTAACGTGCCGGGCTAATTTAGTAAAATACAGTCGTGTCACCTTGACATATCTTTATAATAATTCTATGAAAATATCAAATAATATGCTATACTGGTCATCGTGAACCACGATTCTCAGATGAGTCAACTCGGACGACAGCTCGTCGATTCTCTTACTAGGATAGATGCCTACGAGAGCGATCTACTGGCACGTCGCGAACACGAGACCATCCACATACCAACTGTTGGCAGCAAGCTGTCGACAGCGTATGAACAGCTGCGCAATGCCTCTGAATACGCAGAAGACAACTTACTGCGACAGCGGGCAATTCGTCGCTATCTTAAGCGAGTATTGTCATTCCATGAGCATATCACTACAGATCATCTAGCAGAAGAGCTAGTGACTGAGCTAACGCAGGCAGAATACCTGCCAAACGACTATGCTACTAAAGCAGATATTAAATCAATCTCTGAGCATCTTAAGCGGTACTACAACGCATATTGGAAATACACCAAAATCGAGTCAAATAGCACAAAGAGATTAACATTTCAAAGCTGGATACTCGATGTACTAAGCGTGCGCTGCGAGCAGGTGCTCCATAGCAATATACGTCAACTTTCATTTACGCATTTTGCATTTACCTATTTACAGCCAAAACTCGACCTAGCAAAAATAATCGGTCAGAATGACCGTATCGACCCGCATGACCATTCCCTCGTGCTTTATATTGCTATCCAAAAATCTATCCTCAAGTCTGACATGGCATCGATTCGCGCTGCACTTCTCGATAGCTATCGTCAAGATATCGGCCTTATTCACAACTTCGAAAGTTTTAATGCAAAGTTTGACCAACTATTCGACAGTAAATCTGTCGCATACCTCAGCCGTATACTCAATAAAAACGGTGCCACTCTGCGCATGATATACAGCGGCTTCTATGCCGATGATGCACCGATTACCACCCATGCATTCAAAACACCAGACTCGCTAGAATACGCCTTGCGTCAACATATTGAGCAAGAGTACGAAGCAGTCAACCGGCGCCTCGACAAAGGTATCGTACGTAGTATCGCGTTCCTGCTTATCACGAAAAGTATCATTGGGCTTGGTATCGAAGTGCCGTATGATATATTCGTCGAAGGACATATACTGTGGCTTCCGCTGATTCTCAATCTATTTTTCCCCGCCCTTTTCATTGCATTATCTCGCCTCACACTTAGCACGCCTACAGGCAGAAACACCGATGCAATCGTACAGCAAACTACCGGTATGCTATACTCTGAATCCGATAGCCAAACATACGCCATCCGGATCCCTCGTGCCGCACCGTCAGTCGGCTTCAATATTCTATATGTCGTCATGTTCGTCACTATATTTGCCGGTCTCTCCTATATCCTTCACTCACTCCAGTTCAATATAGTCCAGGGCATCATATTCTTTATATTCTTGTCGACCGCAAGCTTCTTGGCGTTTCGTTTATCAAACCAAATTCGAGAAATCGAAGCCGTCTACACGTCGCAAGGCTCACTCGCACTGCTCAGAGATATTGTATATATGCCATTTATCTACGTTGGTCAGCAAATCTCGTATCGCTACAGCCGCGTTAACCTCATTGCTATCACGCTCGATATCTTGATTGAGTTGCCACTCAAAACAATACTTCGCCTTATGCGACAGTGGACGCAGTTCCTCAACGCTAAGAAAGATGAGCTCGTCTAACTAGACGCTTTAAAGATGATATTGTTGCTTGTGTAGAAATCGTCGTGCGAGTTTGAATATGCATCTTCTTGCCAGCACTGGCGCGACCCGGACATGCTCGCTAGTACTCCGCATGCCATAGTGTAGGCGCGGAAATTTTTCATCATCTCGCCGTCCTCGGTACACTTTTTGCCAGTATACCAGTCTTGATCGTCTGCACCACCCCATCCCAGTGCATAGTAGCTTGCAGGCAAGTCCTCTTCATCTGGTTTTTCGCGGTAGCCACTCCGCGAGTTGTAGGTTCGCCTATCTTCGTTGTCGATAGGGTCTTCTACGTAGCTATAGTCTTGCTCTTCAATAGCAATACCAACACTCCCCCACGGATCATAGCGATTTGTACAGTAAGTCAGGAACTTTTCATATTCAGTAAATTTGTTTGGCATACCAGTGGCTTCATCTATATATGCAGCGTTCTTTCCTTCTTCTGCTTGCTGCTTCATGCGCGAGCCCCTTGCACTGTCAGAAGATACATCGCGCGATGCCACGTCAGATGGCGCTTCATCTGGATGCGACTGGGTCATATACTCTATGACCTCAGATATATCTGCAGACAATTCGTCTGGCGACATTGAGTATCGCACATTGCATGCAAAATCTGGATTAATATCAGCATCAAGTCCGCCCTGTATGCCACAGATTGAGGCGGGCTGAAGTCGCGTCGGCTGAAAATGAAATGGTTGCGTATACAGTGCATTTGCGCTTGTCCATGTCAGTTTACTCAAAGACGCGGGAACCAATGAGAGCAAGGAGCTTGTGCCTGTAAGCCATGATTGGTTTGGCATTGCCGCAGCGCCAGCCGGTGCAAGTGTTGCGATCAGGCTGCCAGTAAACGAGTAGGGGTTTGTCGCGTCCCAAGGAGTATTGCGAGCCAGTGTGCGACGTTCGTCTTCGATACTTCGTCTAGTTGTTTCGGCGGCCCTGAGATATGTCGTCAAGCTTGTCACGGACGCTGGACGCATGCCTAGTGACTGAGCACGATCACCTAAAATAGTACCAGCACCAGCAAATATCGCATTTTGCGCATCAATACCACTCGTACTAGAGGTAAACTTGCCAGCCTCTTGAGACGTAGCTAACCGTAGGCGTTCGGGAAGCGTTGCGGTTGCCTCAGCGCGTGTAGCATTTTTAACAAGCTCAACAACCGCCTTAAGTGAACCCGGGCAAATGAACTGCTCTATTGGCATTCGTAGACCACCTATAATACCGCCGGCAGCTACACCTATATAACTCGCCAGCGGCATAGATGCTGGCGCCCAGCACGCTCCCCCACGCTCGGTTCCGGCCTGGGCGCCCGACCTACCGTGCGCACACAGACCCGCCGCACTGGTGTCACTCGCAGAGTTACGGACTATTTGCGCAGCAAGCGACAGCTTAAGGTACTCTGACCCAGGGACGGAGGGAGCACCAGGCTTAAGTATTCCCAGCAATATTAGTGGTGAAATATCTCGCAAAATCGATATACGATCCTTAACCGATTCACCAAGTGCAGGTGTGCGATATGTATCGCCGTCCATCGCGTTCTTGCCGTCTCCACCAGGCTGAATCAACTTGTTCGCCATAGACTCCACAGCAATTTCACCACTTAGTGGTACGCCCGCTTTTATATCGTCCGCCACCGCAAGATAATTCATAGCAAAACGGGCGATAGTCACCGTTTTGGCGCGCACTGCAGCATTTTCGGCCAAGCTACCGTAGGTCGAGAATGCACAGGCCAACGAAAGGTGTGTATTTGCTTTGTCGACAAGATTCGTATATATTTCTCCTCGGTACTTGTTGGTTTGCTCGCTAAGACTCTTGAGGCTATATATGCCCCTTGCGTTACCGTCAAGCAAATCTTGAGAATCTTGACTCGATGCAGCAGCCGCGTTAGGGTCTTGGTCTGGATCCTGATAGCGAGAATCTCCATAGTTAACGCGACGATCAAAAGATTCGTCGAAATCCTTTATTGTTGCACCACCTAGCGTGTTGTCTTGAATTAAGCCAAATCTGTCGAGCAGTCGCTCGTAAAACTGACGGTCTTGGTACACCCCTGTGCGCGAGCTATACACCTTATTAACCAGGTTATCCATATCGGGGTTCTTGCGCGCAGAGGCTAACGATGAAGCATTAGTTGCCGTGCCTTGGCCGTCAGGGAATCCCAGTCGCGACACATTGTAGCGTTCGTTACTCGCTTCGTTAGCAGAGACGTCAAACCCGTAGCGCTCAAACGTGTCTTTGAGCATGGGACTCATTGTCTTGAATTTGCATTCGATAGTTTCTTCGTCACAATTACCGCCAACCTGCATACCGAGTACTTTGTTGCTGTAAGAATAATACGCATAAAGACCATCATTGAGGTCGTTTACAAGTTGCTCTTTGTTATTCACAAGCAGTACGACAGGAGAAAGAAATAATATTCCGACCACCCCTAGTATGAATGTCACACATACAAAGAGCACCGAACTCACGTGGCCCGTGTGGATCTCTTCGGCGTAGCGCTCTTCGCTATCTATCGTAGACTTTTTATCAGTCTTCTTAGTACTTTCTACTTTGACTGTGCCGCCGTCTCCGTCTTCCTCCATATGTTTGAGTGATTGCCGAGAATGCTCAAGACTAGTGTTCGGCGCATGCATATCGTCCGCTTCGGTACTGACGGGTGAGTCCCGTATGCTCATGGATTCAGATCTCTTGGCTCATTTGGTATATCTGTCACATTTGCCACTTCTGCTGCCTTAAGGATATCGTCGTCTCCCTCGGCTATCAGATCTTGCGTATCTGCCACGTACTTTGCCGCACGAGCTTTCGCAAGTAGCTCGTTACTGCTTTGCATGGGTCGTCGAGCTGCATAACCCGCGACATTGCCCGGCCCCATAGCACTGCCAGCAGTATCCTGGCTTGGCGCAACTTGCTGAATAATCACTGTCGCACCCTCGGGTATCGTAGGCGCAGTCCCGCCGCCAGACGCACCAGGTTTGCTATAGTGCGAAGTTGCTCCAGCCAACGCAGCCGCTTGCTGCGAGGGGCTACTGCCTGTTGCGGGAATCGATATACCGCCAGTTGAAGGCGCTTTGTATGGATCGCTCGGCTCTTGGCCGCCGCCACCTCCGCCGCCGCCACCAGACTGCTTGCCGTCTCGGTTTAGAGAACTGATACCAGCAGATTTCTTTTCTTCTTTTTCGTCGGCTTTTTGGCCGCCGCCCTGCTGCGCTGCAGCGCTGTTTGCCGCCACTGCCCCTACTGCAGTAGAAGTTGCGACCCCGCCTTTTCCAAGGCTTTCAAGCAAGTAGGCTTCCGAAGCCTTGAGGTCGATACCTTCGTAACTATTGATATTGAAGTCGCCGTTAGTTGTATCTCCACCCTTTTCTTGATATTTCTGTAGCGCCTGCGAGTACATTTCCTGGGGAGAGGCACCAGTCGCCGCGGATTTACTTCGAATTTCGCTCAACCTATCCTGAACTTGGCTATCAAACTTAGCTTGTTCGGGAGACTTCGCCTGATGCTTCGAACGACTACGGTACGCTCCGCCCATTTTTCCAAATACCGATGCTTTACTTTCACCGTCTTGCGCAACGTTGAGCTGCTGCAACCTATTGATACCGCGGAGCATCATAGACTTCTTGTTCAGATCCATATTTGTCTGCTCACGTTGCTTAACCTTCTCATCACGCTCCCTAGACGAGCGACGCAGACCGTTACGCGACACTTTGGCGCCAGCAGCATCGAGGCCATTTGTCGCAGCCTTGAATACATACCATGTGCCAGCGAGCGGTAAGACTGCGGCGCCTACCGCAACTAGATAAAGCGTAGCGCTATTTTGGCTGCCGCTCACAAGAATCGTATCGTTATCTACCTTATAGTCGCTCGAGCCTGCCTTGAGGATACTGGCGCTCACAATCTGACCCGTTCCAACTAGTATGGCAATGATAGGGTAAAGAATGAGAATATGGATAAATAGCTTCAGCCATTTTGAGAAGTAATCTGTCGTATTTGGCAGTAAGTAGGCAAAGAATGCGAGTGGCGCCAATAGCACGAGTGCGACTACGAGCGTCTGGCGAACGATCAATACTACGATAAGAATCGAGCATATGACTGCGGCCGACATAACCACTGCCGTCATTGGCGCCAAGAGCACCCATGCAATTTCTTGTTTTGTGATGACACCGGCAGTGATATCAAACAGAGGACTGACATCGTATTTACCAGGCTCACTCGCGAGCGGCATGGCAGAAGGACCTATATTGCCCGCAATACCGTCGACCAACGCCTGATACACCGTATAGCCAATAACATTCGAAATATCGACCATGGCCTGACAAATATAAAAAGATACATTAACGAATATCACTGCCAAGATAAACCTTGGCACCAGACGTTTGATGTTGTAGTTATCCATGCCTTTACCGGTAATGAGTGAGTACACTATAAACAAGAAGGCGATCACAAATAGCACGTTTGCAATTGCACTCATCACCCCAGATGCTTGCATGGCACCACTATCTGTATCGAATAGGTTAACGTCTACGACCATGAACTTTTCGGACACAAACGTAAATGCATAGTCACCTGCCTGAGATGTTGCGCGTAGTACTGGGCAGATTATCCAACCAAGGTTGTCATACGCACAAGTAGACACAGGATTCTGAGGCACCGCAGCACCGCCACCACCGAAATCAAAGGCCTGCGCTTGCTGTAGCCCAATCACACTAAGCGTCATTGCCACCACAAAAGCGGCAACACCCCAAAACGAAGCTAAGCGCTTCATGTAGTGCTTTCTCCGGCGCTTTGTTCGCTGCGAATATTTGCCACAGCGATCTCTGCACCTAAGATATTCTGCACCTGTGCGAGCGATATATGCATCGTCGTCCCTGGTGTCACATTGCCCCCCAACATTTCTTTTGCTACGGTATTCTCAACTGCTCGCTGAACGACGCGTCGCATCGGTCGTGCGCCCAGTCTAGGATCATAACCTTTATCTACTAAAAATAGTTTAGCATCTTCTGCCACTTCTACCGATACTTTTTGTAGTGACAGCGTCTTATTGACGCCAGCAATAATGAGGTCTATGACTTGCACAAGCTCTGTCTTATTGAGTGGACGGAATGTCACTATCTCGTCGAAGCGGTTCAAGAACTCTGGGCGGAACTGATTACTACTAATAAGTTCATCCATAAACTGCGCCTCAAACTCTTCAACTTGCTTCCCTGCATCGATATATTCACGTATTTTATCGGCACCGGCGTTGCTCGTGGCTATCACTATGGCATCGCGAAAACTCACTTCACGGTTTTTGATGTCGCGGAGGATACCTTCGTCGAGCAGCTGCAATAGTGTCGTCAGTACATTCGGATGCGCTTTTTCTATCTCATCTAGTAGTATCACACTAAATGGCTGTTTCATCACCCGTGCAGTAAGGCTATTTGGATCTTCTGCGCCATCGGCTATCAAGCGGCTCACATCGTTGAGTGTCACGTATTCATTGAGGTCTAAGCGAATGATACGGTCTTCACCGCCAAAATATACATCTGCAAGTGCTTTTGCCAGCTCTGTCTTACCGACGCCAGTAGGGCCAAGGAACAAGAACGTACCGATAGGCCTATCTTGGTTGCGCACGCCAGCTCGCGCGCGGCGAAGAGCATCACTCACTACTTGCACTGCCCTGGTTTGGTTGATCATGCGAGTATGTATTTTTTCCTCAAGGTTCAGTAATGTCTCACGTTCGGCATCGGCGTTCGCAACACCAACCTTTACATTCATAGTCTGCTCGATCGCCTGCTGCACAGAATTAGCGGTGATGAGCTTACCGCCACTCTCACCATAGCTCGCCGCCGACTCAAGCAGCTTGAGTGCTCGGCCAGGCATTGCGAGGTCATGGATATATCGCTCGCTCAGTCGAAATGCCTCGGCAAGCGACTGGTGCATATAGGTGACTTTTCGCCGATACTCAGTGAGGATCAACTGATCTTGCATGACCTGTATTGTTTCTTCTCGCGAAGCTGGCGCGATAGAGATACGATTGAGTGCGTTGACAAGCCCTGGATTGCGCTGCCCTATCTGCAGCAACCGTTGTTCATCCATAGTCAGAATCAGTCGTAAGTTGCCAGCCTCGAGTATTGGTAGCAATACGTTCGTCAAGTCGACGGCACCTATACCTTCCTCGAAAAATAACTGTGCATTATCAAGACATATAATGATATTTTTGGCGCGATACGCTTCAGTGAGCACACGCATAATAAGTCCTTCGAGTTCACCCCTGCCGGGCGCAGCAGATATAAGTGCAGACGAATCGAGTAGATACACCTGTCGGAACTTCAAGCTACTTGGTACATTTGCATCGGCATCGAGCAGGCGTTCGGCAAATGCATGTAGTAGCGTAGTCTTTCCAGTGCCCTGCGAGCCAATGACAGCAGCGTTCTGACGGCCGTTGGTACCGAGCGTATCAATCAGCTGATCGAGCGCGCGCAAGTGGCTGTCGAGCTCAACCGTAAATGCACCACCAGATTGCTCACTCAAATTTACACCGAAGCGTTTGAGTAGCGGCGTATAGCCAAACGACCAGTCGCGTGCAACACCGCCAGTTCGCTTTGGCCTATTCTGCTGCCCAACAAGATCTTGAATATGGTCATACCATCTGATTCCGGCTAGTATATCCTGGTATTCTAAGTGCATCTGCGCAAGAAGACCTTCATAATTTGGAAATTGTCGGATAAGTGCTGCGGCGACAACACCCCCGTGTATAAGCGGACTCTTCGTCTGCTGCTGTATGTCGCGAGCATCAGACCAAATATCATCGGTCTGTTTGGTATCTTCGCTTGCAATATTAAGCAAGAGGTTAGCCGTTAACCCAAACCGTATCGCCATAAACTGCCCGGCCTGTGACGCACCGACGAGAGCGGCAACTTCCTTTGGCGTTGAGTGACTCGTGAGTCCAGCGAGCAATGAAGCCTCGAGCCATGCATCTACCGAGTTGCCCTGCGCTTCGGCTGGTAGCGACTTCAGTTCGCCGTGATACCACTCAACAAACATAGCCGGTATAGCCGCTAGGCCAACAAGCAGCCAGCCAACAGCTACACCCACGAACAAAAGCGTAACGCCACCAAGTGCCAACATAGCCGCAGTAAGAGTAAGTAGCATCACAACAGTGGTTGTCATAAATTTGGCCGTTTTAGCCTTCACGCTGCGTTCGCTATGAAGATTCTGGATTAAGACTGCCATGGCACCCAACCCCCTATCATCAGAATGAATCCTACTACTGGCATCGCGGGGACCGTAGCCCACAGCGTTAATACCAGTACACCGAGTAGCGCCTGTAGCACAATAGCAACGACACCCACAAGTAGCACGACAGTACGCACCACCGCACCGATGACGCGAGATATCACTCTTCCTAGAAATGCCTGAAACTTGACCGACAACGGTCCATCGATTGAACCAGCACCATCTTGGCGAAACAAAGAGAACATAGTGCGTAGTAACAGCCCAATAGAAAAGAAGTCCATCGTTTTATCTAGACGGGCTAACACCATACGGGCGCGCTGACTCCAGCCTATCGTATACCACCATCTCAGTAGGCCCACTATAAACATAACCTTATTATAGCTTATTTCCTCTAGAAAACTACTGCGAAATCGTACCGATTCACATGACATATCATGCGAGCGTAAGCTATACTAGGACTATGCCAAAACCCCATATTGCAGCGATAGGAAAAGTAGTACGTCACGTCACGCGACTTCGCGGTGGCGGCTCGGCATTCCCTGGACTCGTGATAGAAAAAATAGACCCAGACTTTACACGCGAAACACTTGCATCGCTTCCCTACGGTGTCGTTATTATCAGCGGTACCAATGGCAAGACCACCACTACCAAGATGACGGTTGAATTACTCGAAAGTCAAGGTTTTAAAGTCTTCACCAACCGTACTGGCAGCAACTTTGCACGTGGCGTCACGGCAGCGTTACTCGCCGACATCGACTACCGCGGCAACCTCGATGCGGACGTGGCGGTACTCGAGCTAGACGAGGCACACGCCGTAAAGTTCGTCGACTCCGTACCCCCAAAATACAGCCTACTCCTCAACGTCATGCGCGATCAGCTCGACCGCTTCGGCGAAATAGATACCACAGCTGGCATGCTCGCACACATAGCTGCTGCCACGACCGGCACCGTAGTGCTCAACCGCGAAGACCCGCGCATAGCTCCTATTGCTGACAATCTACCAGAAGCTACGAAGTCTGAATTCTTTGGCCTCAGCGAAACATTACGAGCAAAATTTCCCTCGGACGACGATTTGCATCGCGCTGTCAATAGCACCAATGTACGAGACGCCGATGTAATATTACAACGCATCGACAACAATACAGCAGTGTTTCATATGGACAATCGCGAAGAAACAGTGCAGCTCAAACTCAAGGGCGTATATAACATTTATAATGCCGCGGCAGCACTGGCGCTCACCCGCACCGTTGCGGCCGAGCGTTACAATAAAAAAGCACTACTTGACGCATTAAGCGACGTACGCCCCGCATTCGGCCGCGGTGAAACACTGACACTAGATGGCCAGCCGGTTGAACTAGTACTTGTTAAAAACCCAAGCGGATTTCGCCTCGCACTTGAGTCATTTTCACCAGATGGTTTTGCCACTATGATTGCAATCAATGATAATTATGCAGATGGCCGAGATATGAGTTGGCTATGGGATGTTGACTTTGAGTCACTGCGTCCACTTGGCGTCGCACAAGTAAGTGGCGTACGCGCATACGACATGGCGCTACGCCTACAGTACGATGAGGTTGAAGTTGCTGACGTAACTACCGATGTCGAAAAAGCACTCGCGCACCTACGAAGCAAATATCCAAGTCAGCCAAAACGAATATTCTGCACCTACACAGCCATGCTCAAGCTACGCGCATCATTAGGTAAAATTACAGAAGTGGAGCGTATATTATGACCAAACGTCAGCTCACAATCGTGCAGTTATATCCCGATGATATGAATATTTATGGCGACTGGGGCAATGTCTTAACCGTGAAAAAACGCGCTGAGTGGCATGGCTTCGAGGTCGAGCTCATCGACTACAATGTCGGAGACATCTTTCCGGAAAGCGCAGACATACTAATAGGCGGCGGCGGGCAGGATAGCGGGCAACTCAAAGTACAAGCGGACCTACAGAAACTTGCGCCGACACTACAAGCACTTGCTGACGACGACACGCCCATGCTCATGATCTGCGGACTATATCAGTTGTTTGGTCGGTTTTTTAAGACAAGTAAAGGTCAAATTATCGATGGAATAGGCATCTTCCATGCTGAAACACATGCGGGACCCGAACGCCTTATCGGCAATATCGTCACACATAACGAACAGTTCGGCGATATCATCGGCTACGAAAACCATAGCGGCCAGACATACATTGATAGCAACATGCAACCACTGGGCACTATCGTCCGCGGAGCAGGAAATAACGGCCAAGATGAAACTGAAGGCTGTATATATCGAAACGTTATTGGTACCTATCTACACGGTTCGCTGCTTCCAAAAAATCCCGCCATTGCCGATGCACTTATCGAAGAGGCCGCCAAGAAAAAGTTTGGCGACTTCACTCCGACCGTCATAGAAGATCGCTTTGCATCAAAAGCCCGTGATGTTGCGCTCAAACGGCCAAGATGACCTTATGAGAATCAAGAAAAGGGGTTTTACGCCTGTTGCTGCTTTTTAAGCTCTGCAACCAATTGTTCGCCGTGACCTACAGGCGTCACGCGGCCATAGGCCTTAACCACTTGGCCATTCGGATTGATAATAAAAGTCTTACGTAATATACCTTCGCGACCGAACTGCTTTTTACCCCAAGCGCCGTACGCTTCGATAGTCTCGCCGTTGACATCACTCAGTAGTGTAAAGCTGAGGTTATGCTTCGCCTTGAATAGTTCATGCGCACTTGCCACATCTTTACTCACACCGACAATCTGCGCACCAAGCGCCGCCAGATCATCGCGAGCATCGCGCAGACTACAGGCCTCGGTAGTGCAGCCAGGTGTGTCGTCTTTTGGATAAAAATACAATACTAACCACTTGCCGCGATAATCGGCGAGTGTGTGTAGGTCACTTTTTTCGTCTGGCAGCGAAAAATCTGGCGCTTCGTAGGGAGTTTGTCTCATGCTATTATTATACTCGCGAGACCTTTGCAATCATACCCTAGTCAAATAGTAAAATATTTGCTACAATTATGCTTGCATCTATCGGGGTGTGGCGCAGTTGATAGCGCGCTCGGTTTGGGACCGAGAGGTCGAAGGTTTGAGTCCTTTCACCCCGACCATAAAATATTCGTCTATTCAGGCGAATATTTTTTTATTTAGGTATAATAAGTAGTTGTGCTTACTCGATTTATCAATAAAAAACTACTCATCTTGCGCAAGCAGCTACGAAAAAAACAATTCTTAGCAAGCGTACTATTGGTGGTGTCGTGCGCTGGCTTATTCGCGTATGCTATATACATGAGCGAACGACGACTTGCCGCAGACCCTGCCTCTTACTCTCAACTACTCCATCTGATAGCCCAGGCTGAGAGCAAGGGGAACTACAATGCCTATTTCGGTAATGCGTCTAATACATCTGTTAAGTTTACCGACATGTCCATAGCTGAGGTGCGCGAATGGCAAGCAAACTTCGTGCGCGAAGGCAATGCTAGCAGCGCAGTTGGCCGCTATCAAATTATCGACACAACACTCGATGGACTAGTGCAAGAACTTAACCTTAATACAGGCCAAAAATTCGACGAAACCACTCAAGATAAACTCGCGATAGCCTTGCTTGAACGCAGAGGCTCGATAAGCTATATAAACCAAGATATCAATACGCGCGAATTTGCGGCGAATTTGGCACAGGAATGGGCTGCACTTCCAAAGACAGTTGGAGAGAATCCTGAATCGAGCTACTATGCGGGCGACGGCTTAAATAAGTCGCTCGTCAACTCCACGCAAGTTCTTCATGCTATTGAAAATATACGCGCAAAATAAACATTGCATAGGCGTTTATGAACAATAACGTTGTAATCACACCAACATTATTTACATCTGTAATCACACATATAGCGTTGTGTTTTGTTGACACACACTAGCAAATCGCTTACGATAGTCTTTGTGTTTTTTACGAAATATACGTAAGCAACATACTATAATTTGTGTCAATACACATAGTATTGGCCCAAACCCTAAAGGAGAAAATTAATGACAATCAAATCAAGTATCGCGGCTATAGCCGTTGTCTTTTCGGTAGTGCTTTTTTCTAGCTCTACCGCGTACGGCGCAGAGGAACCCAGACCAAAAACGAACGATAAGCAAGTCACCGCAACGGAGACAATTGTTACTGTTCAAAGCGGAGATACGTTAGAGAAAATAGCTTCTGCTCACTCTACGACATATGTCCAGCTTTACAACGCAAATCCTCAAATCAACAATCCAGATACGATCGACGTAGGTAATGAAATTCGCATACCAACAAAAGAAGAACAGCTCCCGGACCGTTTTAGTGAGTTTGCCGCACAGCAAGCAGCGAGCATAGCGACAGTTGCCGTCTCTACGCCGACATACGAAAACGCAGGTTATGAGCCGGTCTACTCTCAAACATATACACCTGGCTCGCAAGCGGTGTACGCGACAGATAGCGCTGGCAATACCTACTTCAAAGGTTACTGTACTTGGTACGCCAAAGAGCGTCGCCCCGATTTACCAAACATGCTTGGTAACGGCGGACAATGGGTTGCTAGTGCATCTGCCCAAGGTTACGCCACTGGCAGCGATCCTCGCGTCGGAGCAGTAGCAGAATCTCCAGGTCACGTTGCCTATGTTGAGTCAGTTAACGGCGATGGCACAATTACCATCTCAGAGATGAACGGTGTCGCAGGATTTGGTGCAGTTGGATCGCGCAATGTTCCTGCAAATCAGTACCGTTACATCTACTAAAAGTTCGATGGTGCTGGTGAGGGATCGAGAATCTTACTCGCCAGCGCTTTTGCATCTGACAAGGCATTACTCAGCGGGTCAGACCCAACGCCATAGCTGAGTATCATCCAATTACGACCGTCTAGTATATTGAGTTGGCCATTCGCTTCATTGAAAAATGCATCATCTCCTAGGCCTTCGATATCTTGTACGCCTTTTTCGGGCCGGGCCGCAGCAAAGTCAGTATTGTTTCGAGCCACTCCTTCATCGTTGACACCAGCACGCACAATGATCGCTATCACTAACATCTCTCCTGTCTTCGGATTGCCATCTGCGTAACCGCACTGACTCGTAGCGTTGTCGGCAGACACCTGTGGAGCAGTATTGTTCGTACGAATTGTGCGACCGCCAAGCAATGACTTTGCCTCGACAACCGTTAAGAGGCTGCACGCTCTGGTCGGCTCATAAATAATTTTTGGTGCGCTACTATACACAATTGCGACAACCGTAGCGATAACAAGCGCCACGATACCGATAATAATGGTGAACGTCGTAAGATTATCTCTATGATCTTTACTATACTGACGGATTTGCTGGACATACTGTTTCATAATATTATTTAGTATATCAGTTTCTTTACCACAAGTAGCGTGATTGCATAAGCGCTGTGAGTTACTGTATACTATAAGCACTATGCGCATTGCATCTACCTCTGTCCACCATCCTCTACACCGTAGACGACGTACACTCAACATACCATTTGGTGCGCAGCGCTTCTTGGCTGCGTTCGAAGGTTTTGAAGGCGGATTTGCCATTGGTGCGAGTATCATCGTGGGCTTAAGCTTCGCTGGCCTCGAACAACATCTTTTGATATCTGCCGCGCTTGTCAGTATCATCGTCAACGGATTTAATACCGCTTCCGTCAAATACAGCAGCGAGCATTACCTAGATGAGATAGACGGCCGCGAAAAGAGAAGTCCGTTCAGACATTATTTCATGCCGGCATTGATAGAATTTATTGCGTATTTTGCAATCAGCTTCGTTTCAATACTGCCCTTACTGATTATAGACGATATCCAAATTGCAATACTGTGGTCATGCGTGACAACCCTCGTCATACTGTTTAGCGCAGGTTGGTGGCGCGCATTTATGCTACACATGCCCCGGTGGCGTGATGCTATTGAAACCACAATTCTGGGTGGTGGTATTATCCTTGTTGGATTTGTATCAGGCTATATTCTTCATCTCTAGAGTCTGCTCAATATATCCGCGTCGATCGTTTTGCGCCCATAGCACAACCGCGAGGCCGTAGTTATCGACGTCGGCTAATACCTCCGATTTTGTCACAAAGGCAAAGGCATCAATTTCATCGGCCTGCATAGTGATCGCCTCGCCATCATCTCGTACATGACTTGTACGGAACAGGAACTGGTATGTCTGCATGATGTCGCTCTTGCGATTTATAACGTAGGCAAATGCCAGTGACGACTCGTCCACGACAAGCCCCGTCTCCTCAAGTAACTCGCGTACCGCAGCTTGCGGCGGTGTCTGCTCGTCATCAACCCATCCGCCAGGAAAAGCCCAGTACGATTTGTAGTAGGCTTTAAGTACCAACGCCCGACCAGCGTTATCTTCTACTATAACGCCCGCACTCGACGGCCTGGCCACGCGAGACGCCAAGTAGTGCTGGATGTCTGTACGTTCGTACATTATTTGGCAAATTCAATCGCGCGTGTTTCACGAATGACATTGACTTTGATGGTTCCCGGGTATTGCATGGTGCTCTCGATCTTTGTCGCGATATCACGCGCAAGCTTGATAGCGCTGAGGTCGTCGACAGATTTTGGACTCACAATTACACGAACTTCGCGACCAGCAGAGATAGCGTAGGCTTTGTCGATACCTTTGAAGCTTGTCGCTACATTTTCAAGTTCACGCATACGCTCGCCGAAGTTTTCAGCTGATATGTTACGTGCACCCGGACGTGCTGCAGAGGCTGCATCGACAACTCGTACTACGAGCGCTTCGGGAGTCGTTGCATCTACATCGTCATGATGCGCTTCGATAGCATGAGCGATTTCTTCTTTCATGCCATATTTTCGCGCAAGTTCGGCGCCAATATGGTGATGCTTACCCTCGATCTTGTGAGTAACGGCTTTGCCGACATCGTGAAGCAATGTGGCGATCTTAACGGTACGCGCATCTGCTCCAATTTCTTCAGCAATCATACCGGCAATTTGCGCCATCTCCGTACTGTGCTTGAGTACGTTTTGTCCATAACTAGTACGGAACTTCAGTTCACCGAGTAAACGAAGCATCTCACGCGGAATACCAACTACGGCAACTTCGCGCGCTGCATCTTCGCCGGCTTGCTTAATCTCTTTGTCAATCTGCTTCTGGGCCTTAGCCACAACCTCTTCTATGCGGCCGGGATGGATACGTCCGTCTTTCATAAGCATCTCCATCGTCACCCGTGCAACTTGGCGTCGTATCGGGTCAAAGCTTGAAAGCACTACCATACCAGGAGTATCGTCTACCAGCACATCTACACCAGTCTCACGCTGTATAGCCTGAATATTGCGACCTTCTTTGCCGATGATACGGCCCTTCATCTCGTCGTCGGTAAGCTTAAGCGCAGTGACTGTGCGCTCGGCAGTTACTTCACTGCTCATACGCTCCATTGCGGTGAGCAAAATTGTCTGCGCACGCTCTTCTGCATCTTCTTTGGCGTCGTTTTGTAGTTTTCCTACCAGACCAACAAGTTCATGCTTGATATCACGCTCGGTCATCTCAATAAGCTTTGCTGCTGCATCTTCTTTTTTGAGCTTAGCAATTTTTTCAAGTTTCTCTTGTTGACGTGAGCGAATCTCGCGAATTTCATTTTTGAGTTTTTCAATCTCGTCTTCTTGTCCTCGAAGTTTTTCACTACGCCTATCGAGTTCATCAAGTTTCCTATCAAGTGCGGTTTCGCGGTCGAGCAAACGATCTTCGGTACGCTTGAGTTCTTTACGTAGTTGCGCCTCTTCTTTTTTGGCGGCTTCGGTAAACTCTATTGCTTTGTCTTGCGCTTTGAGAATAATCGCTCCCGCCTTCTTCTCGGCGTCGGCAACTGCATGGTCACCCTTCCTCTTAGCGTTCGCTCGTTTTGTGCGCTCGTAGCCGATAGCTCCGCCTGCGCCAAAAAGAACTCCTACCACTGCGGCAAGAATTTCTATCATATGTCCTTCCTTTCTCCTGCTGACCCCTGTTGGGCTGCTACGTATCGGAGGTCTCGGTAGCCCTACATTGGGCGTCGTGGTGCAGAAATCAGTTATTCAGTAATCATCAAAAGCTTCAAAATAAATCAAAAAGCTACTTATATTGTAGCCCTACGATAAGTGATAGCGCAAGTGTCTATTTACGTGGTTTAGTGATGCGTGCATCACGACCATACTCCGGCAACGCAATACCGTCATTTTCGCCATCTCTCAATCGACGAACCGCCTTAGTCTGCCAGTCCTCACCCATCACCGCGACGATAGGTATCTGTTCGGAATCTGCAATAGTATTGAGTGTTGCAATACCGATACGGAGCCCAGTGAAGCTCCCCGGACCACGGAATACACCGATTCCTTCGAGTGCATGAAGCGAGCTATCGTGTGCCGCCAGTTGCTCAACAAGAAAGTGCAAGAGGCCGTGAGCTAGCTCACGTTCTGCCAGCCATGTAGCAGTAGTTGACGTGTCGCCCTCTATCAATGTGAGGTGGCACTCGGGCGTAGAGGTATCAAGCAGCAGTATCATGCTTTTTCTCCTAGCAGACGAGTGGAAGCAACACCCCCCGCATGCATACTCACTTCTCGCGCAGTTTCATCGCCCGCGACCAGAGAAATCGCAATCGTTAGTCTATCTTCGGGCAGCACCTCCGCCACCGAATCAGACCATTCTATTACTACAACATTATGCGGGTCATTCAGTGCTTCAAACAATTCATCGGCCATGATGCCAGCTTCTTGCAAGCGGTAAAAATCGTAGTGCACGAGCCGAATCAAAGAGCTGGTTTCATATTCACGACTGATAGTAAAAGTTGGACTTTGCACCGTGCCCTGCACGCCAAGTCCGAGTGCAAGCCCTTTGGTAAAAGTTGTTTTACCGGCTCCAACGTCCCCTACCAATTCGAGCACCTCACCCCCCTGCAGACGCGTGGCAATCTTTTGGCCAAATGCCAACATATCTTCGAGAGAATCAAGCTTCATCACCTCTAGTATACACGACTTAAAAACACGCTACCAAAACACTTGCGCCTGCGCTATACTAGGCATAAGTAGTATGCGTATATCAGATAATACATTTTTGGCTATGGTGGGCGCCAGCAATACGCTCACCTCCGAACAGATTGACGCACTCAAAAAAGAGAGTGACACTTCGCATGACCCCTTGCAAATACTTGCCAAAAAGCATGAATTGCTTTCTGACGAAGCCCTCACCAAACTATTTTCAGACTATACAAAAATTCCCTACGTTGAAATAGATCCAAAGAAAATTCCCGAAGCAGCACTAAAGAAAATCCCGGAGCGCATCGCCAGGCAGTATAACGCCATCATTTTTCAGATTGATGCAGATGGCCTACTACACTTGGCCATGGAAGATCCCGACGATGTGGAGGCTATTAGTTTTCTCGAAAAGCAAATTGGCACGCACATCAAGATTTACGTTGCAACGCGTGAGTCAATTATCAATGGTCTCGATGCATACCGCATAGATGTCGGCAAAGAGCTCGGCGAAGTTATCAGCATCCAAGCCGACAGTAATAAAAACGAAGCCATCCGCGAAGAAGATGTAGCCGAAGACTCGCCAATCGCCAAAACCGTCAACCTCCTTCTGGAGTATGCAATCCGTTCTGGCGCATCAGACATCCATATCGAACCGCGCGAAGAATACATTCAGGTGCGTTACCGCGTCGATGGCGTGCTCAAAGAAGTCAATCGCCTACCGAAAAACATCGCCAATGCTCTCGTGAGCCGTATTAAGATACTTTCAAACCTAAAGATCGATGAACGGCGCGTACCACAAGACGGTCGCTTCAAAATCAGACTAGGCGGCAAGCAGTTCGCATTTCGTGTCAGCACGCTACCTATCACCGACGGCGAAAAGATCGTCATGCGTGTACTCAACGAATCAAATGACGCGCTACCTCTCGACAAACTTGGCTACTGGGGCAAGTCACTCAGCACTATCAACGATGCGCTCGAAGAACCCAATGGCATGATCCTTGTCACGGGTCCAACTGGATCTGGTAAATCA
>Ga0076292_104_pt1 | contig 44546 bp, 43 predicted proteins | sample RifGroC2_FD_67791 | JGI IMG/M metagenome (GOLD analysis project Ga0076292, IMG submission 67791) | Candidatus Saccharibacteria bacterium GW2011_GWC2_48_9
TGCGGGTGAAAATCACCCATCACAGACCCTACTACAGTTGCACTTTTGCGGAACTTAGCGCCCGCGCGCAGTCCATCGCGGTTCATCGTATGAAGAATACGGCGATGTACCGGCTTTAACCCGTCGCGCACATCTGGCAGCGCACGATCGATAATCACACTCATAGAATAGCGAAGGAAGCTATACTCCATTACATCTTCAACAGTACGATGTTCGAGCCCTTCTACAGGTTCCGGCACGCCATTGTCTAGAATTTCTTCATCGTTAGGTAATGTGTTGTCGTCCATACTATACGTCCAATTCCTCTAGATTTATCTTTTTCGCACCAGCCTGAATAAAGGTTTTACGTAGCGACACTTCATCACCCATCAGTTTAGTGAAAATTGCATCAGCTCGCTCAGCATCTTGCACACGAACCTGAATCAATATGCGGTTCTCGGGATTCATGGTTGTCTCCCAGAGCTGTTCGGCGTCCATCTCACCAAGTCCCTTGAAGCGAGAGATAGTGACGCCAGCCTGCTTAGCCATATCGTCGTCAGGGTTAATTGCAACACCACGCGCAACCTTTTCAGCGATGATTTCGTTTAAGATTTTGTCACGCTCGGCGTCATCATACGCATAAATCTTCTTCTGGCCGCGGTTAACGCTATAGAACGGCGGTTTCGCCAGGTAAATATAGCCACCTTCTACGACTTCACGCATATAGCGGAAGAAGAACGTCAGAAGTAGTGTTGAGATATGACTACCGTCAACATCGGCATCTGTCATGATGACGATCTTGTGATAACGCAGCCCGTTGACGTCGAACTGTTCACCAATGCCGACGCCGAATGCTTGAATCATCGCCACAATTTCTTTGTTGGCAAACATTTTATCGAGACGCGCACGTTCGGTGTTAAGCACTTTACCGCGGAGTGGCAAAATTGCCTGAGTGCGATTATCGCGACCCTCTTTGGCAGATCCAGCAGCCGAGTTACCCTCTACAATATAGATTTCACTCTCGGCTGGGCTTTTGCTCGAACAATCCCAAAGTTTGCCCGGCAGACCCATACCATCGAGTGCGCCCTTGCGCAGTACATTATCGCGCGCAGCACGAGCGGCTTTGCGTGCACGAGCAGCAAGTAACGCTTTGCCAACAATCTTCTTGGCGACATCTGGATTCTCCTCCAAATAGTAGCCAAAGTACTCGTTCATTACCTGTTCGACGTAGCGTCGCACCTCTGGATTACCAAGCTTGTTCTTGGTTTGGCCCTCGAATTGTGGATCCGGTAGTTTTACAAGAATAATCGCTGTCAAACCTTCACGGATATCATCACCACTGAGGTTATCATCTTTTTCCTTAAGCAAACTGTTCTTGCGCGCATACTCATTAATGACACGCGTCATCGCGGCGCGAAAACCGATCAAATGCGTACCGCCGTCTGGCGTAAGTACGTTATTGGCAAAGGGCTTAACTGTTTCGATAAACGAATCGTTATACTGTACGGCCACTTCGACCATTGAGTCCTCAACTTGCCGTTCTACATAAAACACACTTTCATTGACGACTTCTTTGCCGATATTAAGATGTTTTACGTAACTCTGGATACCACCCTCAAAGTAAAAGCCTTGGCGCTCTTTGGTACGTTCATCGTATACGGAAGTATAAATACCCTTTGTAAGGTACGACTGATGTCGAAGATAGTTCACAACCCATTTGTAGTCAAATGTTACTGTTTCTTTAAATATCGTGGGATCCGGGTAGAACGTAATGGTAGTACCGGTCGGTCGATCGGTTTTTCCAACTTTTTTGAGTGGTGCTTTCGTTGCACCCTGTTCAAACTCAAGTCGATATAATTCGCCGTTCTTGACAACTTCGGCAATCAACAGGGTCGAAAGCGCGTTTACGACACTCGAACCTACTCCATGGAGTCCAGAAGACACCTTGTAACCACCATTGCCAAATTTACCACCGGCGTGAAGCACCGTAAGTACTGTCTCAAGTGTACTCAAGCCAGTCTTTGCATGCTTATCTACCGGAATACCCCGGCCATCATCGGTGATAGTAATACCACCGTCATCCAATATCCGTACGTCAACGCGCGACGCATACCCCGCTATCGCTTCGTCGATAGAGTTATCGGCGATTTCTTTGATCAAATGATGCACACCGTCGTAGCCCGTGCTACCAATGTACATGCCCGGACGCTTACGTACCGGCTCAAGACCCTCTAATACCTGAATTTGTGACCCATCATAAGAGCCATCTGCTTTTTTTTGTTTAGCCATTCTCCCTCACTGTTTCTCGAATTTCAGCTATTTACAACTCTTCTATTATACCGCACAACTATTGTTCACTCAAGTTGATTGTACTGAACATATTTCTTATGCTAAAATCATAAGTAGTTTCAAGGGTAATCATATGGGCACACAAACATGTTTCGAAAAATAATCTCTAACCTTTCTTTCAGTCCCAGTCTAATGGGAGAGCTAGGGTTCTATGCAAAACAACTCAAACATGAGGAACGTATACGCCTATTTGGGCTAGTGTTTACTGCCCTTGCCCTGACTATCCACTCGATTGCAGCCTTGAGCCCACCAGAGTCTGCAAATAATGCTCACGCAAACGACATCCTCTACGGAGGTATCTCCAGCCAAGCAGATTTGCTTGCGAAATATGATCGCAACGAACAGAGCATACGAGACATCATGACATCCCTCGGTATAACAAGGTCGGAGCTCCAGCAAACAAGCGAAACAAGCAGGACACCAAGCGGACTACGGTTCGTAGGAAGCAAGCTGCGCATATCGAGCCATTCTAAAAGCGAACATGTTGTCACCTACACCAAATCATCCGGCGAATACGAAGATGTGTATTTTACAGCAAATAGCGTACTGCCGCCATCTGCGCATACTCAAAATGCTACATACCGTTCAGTGCTCACGGGCACATCTTCATCACAAGGTGCTTTTGCGGTAGATGTCGCATCGGGCAATATTCTACTAGAGAATCCGCCCATCTCGTCAGTGGATCAAACCTGCACATATAAAAATGGAGCCGATGCCACAAATACAACAGAGCCATCAGCTGCATGCAACAATGTGCTGACATACAGCAATTCAGCATTCAATGACACGCAGCGAGCGGCGGCTACAACAACTACGGCACAGAGCAGTGATCGAATCACCTATATACTCAAGGCACGCAATACAGACAGTGAGCCGACGGAGGTGTATTTCACAAGTCATCTCACCGACATACTTGAATACTCAGATCTGACAAATACAAAAAACGGTGTTTTTGACCAAATAACAAAAAGTATTTCCTGGGCGCCTGTCACAGTTATGCCCGGCGAGACGGCATCACGCAGCTTTTCCGTGAGACTTAAGTCAGCTATACCTGCAACGGCCCAAGGAACGAGCAATCCTTTATCATACGACTGCACTATGACCCACGGATACGGAGACGTTATGAATATAAGCGTTCAGTGTCCCCCTGTCAAAACCATTGAATCGCTCGCCACTCACCTACCGGTAATTACTACGTCCGTAAATCTAGCGCTCGGGGGTGGACTTGCACTTCTAGTACTGTACTTCTATCTACGCGCACGACAACAACGAGAAGAACTACGTCTTATCAGAAAAGACATTAACACAGGAAGTTTATAGGAGGCAAACCAATGTCAGATCAACCCACCCCACTAGCCGACCAACACCCTACAGCGCCAGATCCACGCAAAGACAATGGTGCACAGCATCGCTCATCACATGCAAAAGACACTGCGTTCGATCATACGATGCAGCAGGCACAATCTCACATGAATAAACCGCAGCGCCTGTTTAGTCGCTTCATCCATATAAAATTCATCGCCTCTATAAGTGACATTGTAGGTGGCACGATAGCTCGACCAAATACAATCCTATACGGAGCCTTGTCGGTGCTTGTTCTGACGGCTGTTTTTTACACCGCAGCAAAAGTCTATGGCTATAATCTCTCTGGAGCAGAATCAGTCGCTGCATTCTTTTTAGGGTGGCTCATAGGTATGACAATCGATTACACACAGGTATTACTGCGTGGCGGTCGTCAACGCAACAAGCGCTCTTAGATAGCCTCGTTACTCCACACCGTAGATTAATCGCGATATTATCGTATCTTGATTGATACTTCGCCATCGGCAACCTGCGTAGGCAAAGCTGAGGAAACGTCGCTCGACGGTACTGGCACCTGCGGAGCGGGCTGCTGAGGAGCTTGTTGCTGCGCACTTACCATATTCTGACCTGTAGCGAATACGGCCTGCTGCGGCGGTGACACCGGCCCCAGATTTGAAACCGGAGCGTACGATTGTTGCCGAGGAATGTACTGCTGAGAATAATTAGTCTGGGGCGGCTGCACAGATGGTTGGGGCCCGCCAATAAATGACTGCTGCGGAGCTTGTTGTTGTGGAGCGTACAGTGGTGGCGGTGTTTGTATCGCCGTAGCAGTACCTTGTTGCCACCCTTGCGGCGGCTGTTGCGGGACGCCCGTCGTATTCATAGTAGCGACAGGAAGAGCGGGAGGAGCAGGCTGCGCTTGAGGTTGTAGCGGTTGCTGCGCTGGCTGGCGAACAAATCCTGGACGCCCTACACCAGCTTGTTGACGCTTGGCCAGCCAATCATCTAAGAACGAAGAGCCTCCCGGCTGAGCACCTGGTGATGCCGCACCTATACGGTTGCCGTTTCCTGGACCCATAGCCGGTTTGGGTCGCGACGTAATTCGCCGAGCAATATCAGCCTCTACATCGGCTCGAGGACGCCCATGCTTAGTAGCAGAAAGCTTCTTCATTGCGCCAGAGAGCTTATCGTTCGATTTAGCTAGTGGCGGCGTAAACGACATACTAAACGGCGCAGATGGTGTGTTGTTAACCATAACTGTGGCGATGCCTTGGAAGTTAGGCATCTTAGTCAGATCATCAACAGTAAATACCGGTTCAAATTTCTTAACGAGCATCTCGGCGTCCGTCACACCAATACGGCCAGATACAACAGTACCGACGTTACCGATTATTGCCTCTCGTATTTTATCCGTCAGCTGCGTCATAAACTGATTGGCCATAATCAGACTCAAGCGATATTTTCGCGCTTCAGAGAGTATCGACTCAAAGCTCTCGGTCATGAAGTTTTGGAACTCATCGACATACAGACTGAAATCTTCACGTTGATCTTCGGGTATGTCGGCACGACTCATCGCGGCCGCCTGAAACTTCATCACAAAGATGATACCAAGTAACTTTGAGTTCAACTCACCCATTCGGCCCTTAGAAAGATTCACGATCAAGATTTTGCGATTATCCATGATATCCCGCAAATTGAAGCCCGACTTTGTCTGTCCAATAATATTACGCATCGCATCGTTACTGATAAACGGTCCGAATTTCGAAGCCACCCAGCTCACCAACTCACCGGCTTCACTGGACTTCTGCGACGCAGGCCATTCTTTTGTCCAAAACTCGAGCACAGTCGGATCCGTCACGTACTTAAGCTTGCTTTTCATAAACTCCGAGTCAACAAGTACCTTCGGTATATCAATAAACGTTCCGCCCTCTGGGTCGCTCATGAGCAGCAGCGCCGCATTACGAAATATATGCTCTAAGCGTGGGCCAACGATACCGGTGTGCCCTGGATCGTACAGACCATACAACATATTGATTGCTTCCTGCACCAGAAAGTCTTTCTGGTCCGGAGTGCTGTACTCAAACATATTCAGCCCAATAGGATTGTCCATGTCAGCAGGATTAAAGTAGATGACGTCTTCTACACGCTCTTTAGGCACTGCACCCATCAATATCTCCGCCGAGTCACCGTGTGGATCTATAAAGGCAAATCCCCTCCCATCCATCATGTCCTGATACGCGAGATTTTCGAGGAATTTCGATTTACCGGTACCTGTCTGGCCAATCATATATAAGTGGCGGCGGCGATCATTGGCACTCAGACGTATAGGCTTCTTGATACCCCGAAACTCGTTATATCCTATCAAGAACCCTTCGTCCATCACTTCAGTCGGACCGTCCACCTGTTTACTCATCTGACGCTTCACTTGTGCGCTCGGGATGCTCTTTTGATCGGGCAAGTGAAACAGCGTCGCGAGTTCAACGGTGTTTAATATATTCGTTTTGAGACTCTGCGGGAAGAATCGAAATATAAATGATGTAATTAAATCATCAACATTGCGAGTTGGCGTAAATACGAATCCGTTATTTGCTGGCGAATCAAACAGTGAAAATGCTGCAACAAGATTTTTAAGGAGTGTTTGCGAACGTTCTGCTGTTGATGAAGATACAACAACGCGTACTAATATCTCATATCCTGGGTAGCGCGTCTTTTCTTCGATAGCATCAATACTCTGTTGTTCAAGCGCCGTAAGCTGCCTATCGACACCATTCTCCTCCGAGTGACCCTCTTTTGCGCCAACCATACCACCGAAACCACCATGCTTACCAGCAGCACGGTCCTTCTTTACACGTTCTACTGCGTTTGTTGATGCCTTAATCCAGCCCTGACTTGCGGGTCGCATCAATATCTGAACACCCACTCCATCCTCGCGACCAATGATAGACAACGCATTGAGAATAGCCCTCGAAGCATCTCTTTTCGTATCCTGATAGGTTGCAATAGGATATACATAACTCTTTTTTAGAGAAAACTCACCACCAATTACCGAACTAGCCCGCGTATCTTTCGTAAAAATATTATGCTCCTCTACTTCTTCAAGTCGAGCAGATGGATATGCGGCAATCACAGACTGACGCACGACATCAATCAGGACTATTGGCACAACCGTATAGTAGTAGATCAGCCCCTCTTTAGCCACTATCTCAAATGAGATATGCCGTTGACCATAAATGCGATGCTTGAACCCGCGTTGTGCGGTACTGGCGATAATGTTATACATCACCTGCGCCTGTGACAAGAGTTCATCTGTCACTTCGCGTTCGTCGCGTCCACCGCGATCTAAATCTTCGCTCGTAGGCGGCAGATGAATAAGCATTGGTACCATTTTGAGGCCACGTTCGTAATTTTTAGCCTCGCGTAGCGTATTTTGATACAGCATATACAAGAGAACAGCGGACACTGATGCCACTATCAAGATTGCAAATACTCCTATAATTATTCCTAACACGATCCGCCCTACTTCTTAATCATTACTTGCACCAACCTGCCGGCCATATCTTTTAGAGAGATAGTCTCGTTGCAGCTCTCCGATAGCTTTCTCCCTGGCATACGGATTGTCCTTGGTTTGCAGTATTACCTGCTTTGCCCGATCTACCCACTCTTTTTCTATCACATCATCATCATTTGCTGCAGTAGGGTTAGCGACAGGCGAAGTTGCCGCGTTATCGACGGGCGGTTGAACAGTTGGCATAGCAACTTGTTGCAGTGGCGGGGCAGCCGGTGGAGGTGGCGGAGCTAATTCGACAGCACTTCTCTGCTCTACCCTTTCCGGAGAAATAGTTTGCAGAGCTTCAGGCGAAGCAAAATTAGGCGGAACCTCGTAAGATTCCATCTGTGGTATCGGCTGCTGCTCCGGTGAGCGTGAACCTGGCGATAACTCTGGCTGCATACCTGTTAGTATAGCACAAACATAAGCGAGAATCTGCTACTAAACTACGATGTTTGCCGAGAGATATAGAGGCAACCAATAGCAAGTAATGCAATCACCAAAAAGAATTCAGCAACCCCAACTTGTCCGACGGATCGCAAGCTAACCAATATGACAGGACCAAGCGCAAGAATTGACGCATAATAATACGCTTTACGCACACTCACATCTCCCGCCACATGACCAGTGCGGTCACTGTAGAGCAGTTTTAGTAAAATACGATGGCATAGAAAAATAAAAAAAGTCAGTATAGTAACTGACAGAATGTACGAGAGCAAAAATACTGCTAAGATTCCCATTGCGCCCGCTTCGGTTGGAGGCATGGTAATCAGAAGATAGCCTAAGGCTGTTGCTGAAAGTAATCCTATGATAGTGAGCAATTTTGCAAACATTATTTATAGTATACAGGATATCAAGGGTGTCCGAGTAGTAGTCTTCACGAATATTCTTCGGCAACCACCGCTAGAATAAATAAAAGGGCGGGCGAAGCGATACTCAACTACCACTCAAGACGACTGACCGCTCGAGAAATTACTCGAGCATATTCTTGTAGGTGTATTCCTCACTCTACGTCCAGTAGTTTCATGACTTCTTAGAACTCAAAGGTTTTACCGGACGCAGAGCTGTACTAACAGCTACTACGCGCTCCACGTCAACGATTTGACGGAGCTTCGACAGCACCATGAAACAAAGATTGTGACATGTTACCGTCGAATATTCGTCAAACCACACCAGGTTTGAGTAGAGCAGAAGGCTAAATTGTTAAGGTTTTTTGCTTTGTTTGTTTTTGTAAAGCGTACTTTTATCCTAGCAAAGCATAGGCATAATGTCAAGACCACACGAGTAAAATATAGATGTGTTAAAAACATTACTTGTTATTTTTTATATCATTAACAGATATAAGTGCTGTGTGTTGTTAAAATTAATAAAGTATATTTCTTACAACGATTGTTATTACATCGCCCGCAAATACAGTAATTTTTGGTAAAAATATTATCACTTTTTATGCCAATATATAAAGTGGCCATCAATACCCAGGACAAGCTATCAATCCCCGCCTTGAGGTAAAAGAACCAAATCCAGGCAAACCCGAGACAACCGGAGCCAGTATCACATGTTCCGCGCAAGTCTATCGACAAGACACACATACATGTCACTCTCAAAGTATGTGTGTCTATGCGCAGATGCATGGTCCTCTAAAAGCACGCCAAGCACTAAGCACGCCACGGACCCATAAACGATATACGAAATAAGATCATTTCACCTAATTGTCACGAGCGGCACATTCGCACATCATGCATTTGAGTATGACCTGTAACATAATCAGTCGGTTGCTAATCGACGAAGTGTGAAATTATTTCGCTACTGAGCCCTCGACATCGCTTCTATACTGCGGACCTATATAAAAGCCCCACGCACAGCAACGTCTATGCAGCTTTATCCTCTACACACGCATCGCGCAACTATTCATGGCATCTGCGGGGCGTAGCAGCGCGAGTATCTATAGGCACGACTTCGAAGCTGTCATTTTTCGTTCTCACCCATTACGCAGCAGGTGCCGAACTTTGCTTTTATCCAAAGACCCTAGTGTCGCAGACATAGCACCCCCGCAGAAGCAAAACAAAGTTGCTGTACCGTAGCGAGCTTGCCTATATAGCAAGATACATCCCTCCTGCCCAATCTAGTGGTATTATTTTATGCAAAACACCATATCTAGCTTATCCACACACCTCAATAACTTCATATAAAAATCTTTTGCAAAATCATTGACACAAGCGCTTTGCCGTCATATTATAGGGGTAGCTTCTGAATAAAAAACTTGTACAGAAGCCAAAAATAAACAGCATATTACAAAAACTCCACATACAAAACGACCGTTCCTCGCAGGCGGTCGTTTTGCTTGTTATATGCACTTCACCACCGGCTCATTGACACAAATCAATGTGTTCACAGATCAATAAATATAGAGTAAACGAAAATATTCCATCTTATTACGGATGGAATATTTTCGTTTGGTGGAGCTGCGGGGTACTGCCCCCCGGTCCGACAGGTAACATGGATATTCGTCTACAAGCTTAGGCTATATTAAATTGTTTTATAACTCGTCGTGACTAAAATATAGTCAGAAACATCACGCCGGGTTACGCGGAAAAAGTCCCACGCGTAGGCCGCTTCCCTACGCGCAGCAAGCGACAAGTATATATCACTCAAACTCGCCGTGTCGCCTAGCGAATTCAAATGACTGCGTTAGTTACGCAGCAACTGCTGATGTTGCAGGTGTAAATGCTGAAGCAAATACACGAAGCTTCTCAGTAGCTTTGTCTGTAATTGTGTTTACAATTAAAAATGTACTGTACGGGTACGGTCGACTTGCAAAATATCCTGTTAAATTCCCATCGTCGAAAGCTATGTCAGCCCCAAACCAATACACTTATTATACCAGATAGCTACTAAATATGATATCCTAAAAAGTACTTATGGTCACCAAAGTTAACTGCGTCGCACCGGTAGGGTTCTCGGGGTCACTCGTCGAAGTTGAGTGCGACGCCAAGCGCGGACTGCCCGCCCTTCAGATAGTCGGCATGGGAAACAAGGCAATTGACGAGGCAAAGGAACGGGTTCGTAGTGCCATCACAAACTCATTACTGGAATTTCCGGCGTCAAAAGTGACCATCAATCTCGCACCGGCAGAACTTCCCAAGGATGGCTCACACTACGACCTCGCAATAGCCGTTGCCATCCTTGCGGTCAGTGGTCAGCTTAAACAAACAGAGATAAACAACAGTGTCTTCGTGGGCGAGTTAGCACTCGACGGTAGTATTCGGGCCGTGCGTGGCATTATTAACGCAGTTGAATGCGCACAGGCGAACGGCATCGACACCATATATGTCCCGAAAGCAAACCTAGAACAAGCACTACTGGTCGAGAATATTACAATTATTCCTCTGACAAACCTCAAGCAACTTTTTCTCCACCTCAAGCAAGAGTTACGACTAACCGAAGCTATACGCGATACCCAGGTAGTAACACCCTCGGTCACACCTCTTTATTCTCTCGATGCTATCAGCGGCCAAGACCAAGCTAAACGCGCACTCATCATCGCCACCGCAGGACGTCATAACATTCTCCTCAACGGACCACCCGGATCCGGCAAGACGCTACTCGCCAAAACAATGACGCATCTCTTGCCTCAGCTCACACCCAAGGAGCGCATAGCCGTTACGAAACTTCACAGTCTATCTGGTGAGTCTACTCAAGAAATAGTCTCAAGGCGTCCATTTCGCTCACCTCACCATACGGCGAGTCGCACAGCACTCATAGGTGGTGGTGCAAAGCCAAAACCAGGAGAGATAAGCCTTGCACACCACGGAGTACTCTTCCTCGATGAGATTCCAGAGTATCCTCGCTCAGTACTAGAGTCGCTGCGGCAGCCGCTAGAGGACCGACAGGTATCGATAGACCGTGCCCAGGGCCACCTTACCTACCCTGCCGACTTTATGATGGTTGCCACCATGAACCCATGCCCCTGTGGCTATTACGGTGATGAAGTCAAAGAATGCACGTGCAGTCTACTGCAGATCACCAGCTACCAAAAGCGACTGTCCGGACCACTGCTCGATCGTATTGATCTCACGCTCACCGTCCCGCGGGTTCCGACACACCAATTTCTCAAGCAGACACCAAGTGATTTTCCACAACATAAAAGTGCTATTCAGTTAATAAAAATAGCGCTAGATCGTCAACTTTCCAGATATAAGAGTAGTGATAAATACAACTCGTCGCTGTCCAGCAACAATATTGCTCAGTCGACACTTCTGAGCGATAGTGCCGCAGAAATCCTCAACCGCGCCAACGACACACTCAGCCTCAGTGCTCGAAGCTACTTCAAGACAATCAAGGTTGCACGCACAATCGCAGACATTGCTGACTCCGACACAATAGAGCCAGCCCATATCGCCGAGGCGCTTCAATACAGACAGCTCACCACATAAAACACTTGCACCGACCACTGAAATCTGATAAGATTGTATTCGAGTAATTTCGACTACTCAGCTAACAAGTTACAAGGAGACGATGATTAACAAATCAGTTCGTGTTAACGAGCAGATCCGAGCTAAGGAACTGCGAGTTATCGGCACAGAAGGTGAACAACTAGGCATAATATCTCTCGCAGAGGCTCGTCGCCTCGCGGACGAAGCAGGTGTAGACTTGGTTGAAATTTCGCCAAACGCCGATCCATCCGTAGCAAAACTCATCGACTGGGGTAAATTCCAGTATCAAAAGATGAAAGAGCTACAAAAAAATCGCAAAAAGGCGAAGCAAAGCGAACTCAAGCAGATGCGACTTGGCCTCAAGATTGGTTCAAACGATCTTGAAATCAAGCTGCGAAAGATTCGTGAATTTCTCGTCAACGGCGACAAAGTAAAAATCATGATTTTCTTCCGTGGCCGTGAAATGGCACACAAAGAACTCGGTTTTGAACTTATGGACCAAATTATTGCGAAACTTGAAGACGATGCAGTAGTCGAGCAAAAGCCTCAGATGGCTGGCCGCAATCTGAGCATAACCGTAAGGAGTAAATAATGCCAAAGCTAAAGACGCACAAAGGAACTGCGAAGCGTGTAAAAATTACCGGTACCGGTAAAATTACCCGTGCTCGTGCTTTCGGCGGTCATATGCTTGCGAAGAAAAGCAAGAGCCGCAAACGTGCCATCAACACGACTGCTATAGTCACAGGTGGCATGGCCAAAAATGTTAAACGAGCCCTAGGAGTAAAATAATATGCGAGTTAAACGAGGTGTAGCAGCACGCGCTAAACACAAAAAAATCCTAAAAGCCGCTAAAGGCATGCAACATAACCGAACTCGTAGTTTCCGCCTAGCCAAACAAGCGGTGACACGAGCTCTACAATACGCGTATCGCGACCGACGCAACAAAAAGCGCGACCTCCGCGGACTTTGGATTACTCGTATCAATGCAGCAGCACGTCTGCAAGGTACGACATACAGCAAATTGATGGCTGGACTTAAAAAAGCCAACATCGAGCTTGATCGCAAGATTCTATCTGAACTCGCGGCAAAAGAACCAAAAGCGTTTGAAGCTGTAGCTAAAAGCGCAGAGTAAGCCTTTTACCTCTTCGATACATTAAATACCCGCCAATTGGCGGGTATTTAATTTGACAGTCTGCCTGTAAGCCGGGTTCTGTCGTGGACGATCATCTATCTAGTCATGCCGTTGCCAGCACAATCAAGCGGATCTTTGTGATACATGAGCAGACGAACAGCCTATGTGCTCATATATCTCCTTGCAGCGGACAGGGTTTACCTCCTCCGTACGTCACCGCACGTCGCTGTGAGCTCTTACCTCACTCGTTTCGCCCTTACCTCCGAAGAGGCGGTATAGTTTCTGTGGCACTTTCCCTAGGGTCACCCCCGGTCGCCGTTAGCGACTGTCCTGTTCTACGCTGCCCGGACTTTCCTCTTACGCGGCTATACCTCGCAAGCGATCGTCTAACAAACTGTCTTAGCTATTATACCTCAGCTTGCTGAGTTTGATGAGCCTGGTTTTCTGTGCGTATCTAGAATTTTATTTACTTCTGCATCCGCAAGCGTATTGAATTCTCGTCGTACATGCACAAACCTCACGTCCTCAAACTGAGCCAACAAATCAACAATACGCTCATTAATAGGCCACAACTCCCTATTCTTAATGGTATAGATACCTTTCATCTGATTGACCACCATCAAGCTATCGAGACGATACTCAAGTCGTCGATATCCCAGCTCAAGCGCACGCTCTAAGCCGAGTAATAAGCCTTGATACTCTGCTTGGTAACTTGTGGTAATACCGAGAAATACTCCACCTTTTTCAATCACCGTTCCATCTGGGTTCTCGAGAACATATGCCGCTGCCGACTCACCCGGATTGCCTCGTGATCCCCCATCTGAATACATAATATATCTACTATTCGATGTATTTATATCATCGATAGTAACAGTTTTGATTATAGATTCATCTGTCGATATATTTTGCTCACTTAAACCAAGCAGTACTTGTGATGATTCAGTAATATCTCTATGTTGTATTTTAGACTTACTTTGCCAAATTGCTTTATCGTAATTTTCACTCAATGAAACTGTCGCGGTGTCGACCGTTACGAGATATACAATGAAGACATATTGCAGCCCGTGGTCATCTGGATCGATATACGAAATGACGTCGAAAAGCTGCACAGAAACCGGTGCCAGACCAGCGTCTTTCACCAAGTAGCGCCTCAAAGCATCTTCGGGCTGCTCACCATGTTCAATCTTACCACCTGGTAATTCAAACTTTCCAAGAATAGAAGCGCGACCATTGGCTCGGCGTATGAGTAAAGTTTGATCATTTCTGCGGACTAGCGCCCGTACTGCAGTACGTTGTTTCATATATCTCTATTAAATAAATTCTTTAATACTGGTAATCTAAATTTGGTCGGGATGACTGGACTTGAACCAGCGGCCTCACCACCCCCAGCGGTGCGCGCTACCAACTGCGCCACATCCCGTTTTTTAGTACAAAAAGTCCAGGACCGGCGCTTGATATATCCCCGCGCATGTGCAAGGTGGGTTATCTCACAGCGTCTCCTCAGAGACACAGAATGTTGAATTCCCTATCAAAATGACGTTAGGAAATCATATACGCCGACTTCCTGGACACCTCTTATTATACACCCTATGCAGCGCGCAAATCAAACGCCAAGCAGCAACCTGAATACGCCCAAGATGGCGTCTATAGCGCTTGTCATTATCGATCCGAGGAATGAACCCGCAAACAACACGAGCGCGAAAACAATCAGTAAGCCCGCCTGTTCAAACACTTCCATGGCCCGACGGATGAACTCAGGTGCGAGCGCATATAGCACGCGGGATCCGTCTAGCGGCGGTATCGGCAACATGTTAAATACAAAGAAACCGAGGTTAATCTGCACTGCAAGTGAGAGGATATAACCAGTTAGCGAACCAAGTGCGGGGTCTAGGAGCACAAGCGCGACAAATGATAGGAATGCAAAAAGTAAATTCACCAAAGGCCCAGCAAGCGCAACAAGCGCCGCGCCGAACTCTTCATAGCGCACTCGCGCCGGATTAAACGGCACAGGCTTGGCTCCACCGAATATAGGGCCACCTACTACCGCTAACATTACCGGCAGTAGTATCGTCAAAAAAGGGTCAATGTGCTTAATGGGATTCAGCGTCAAACGACCCTCATCTTTGGCAGTGTCGTCACCTAGCCAGTGCGCCATAAAACCGTGCATCGCTTCATGTATCGTCATCGACACCAGCACAACACCAACTGTGACAATTACTCGTAGTACAACATCATCCATTGAGTACTATTATACCGTAAGTGTGACGCAATACATACTCCCCTTGCACCTTGACGCTTCGGCCTCTATACGCTACAATAGTACGGATTGATTAATTAATAAGTGGAAGTAACAGATCATGGCATCACGATGTGACCTCACAGGTAAACGAGCTCAATACGGACACAATGTCAGTTTTTCTTTGCGCCGTACTAAGCGTACTTTCAAGCCAAATCTACAAAAGAAAACTTTCGTTGTAGACGGCCAGAAAGTAACTATGACCCTGAGTACTCAGGCTATTCGTACGCTCAAGAAAAAAGGTATCTTGCCAAAAAGTGGCAAAGCCTTACTTGTGCCGATTAGCTAGCAGCTCGAATTATCTCGAAAACATTTAACCCCCGCAAATGCGGGGGTTAAATGTTTTTATATGCCGCTACCTATTTATGTTCGATTAAGTGTCACAACCGTCAGCACAGCAGGAATTGATGACGCACCCTTGATCTTATACTTACCACCGCCCTCTTCAACCGGAGCACCGAGTTCTTTGATGAACGTATCCACTGTATCCTGGGGGACCTCATACTTTAGTGCATCGTCAGCATAATGCACTGGAATCACAACTTTCGGCTCTATCTGACGCACCACTGCCGCTGCACTCGTCGCATCTAACGTATAGCCACCGCCACCGACTGGCAGAATCAAGATATCAATAACACCCAACGCTTCTAATTGGTCCTCGCTTAGCTTTGGGTCAATATTTCCAAGTAAGGCCACGTTTGTTTCACCAATGCCTACCCGATAGATCGTCGAAAGCATGTCACTGCTGCCGGCATCGATGTGTCGACGTGCAGATGCGCCGTGTATCGAAAAATCACCAAATTCATAATCACCGGCCCACTCAACCACAAGTTTCGCATCTGGATTACGCACGATGAAGCGCTCTTCAGTTGCAAGTTCTACCAAATCTTTTGTGTTAACATCCTTTAACCCTACAACCGAAAGTTTAGGGTCGGTTACTACAGTCGTACCTTTCGTCGAAAGTACTACAGTATTTCCACCTTTATATTCTATATCAAACATTATTCCTCCTATATTGACAGTAATTTATCGGTATCTACTAACACGGCATGCTTACCATTGATAATCTCAGTGACAAATTTATCACGGACACTCAGTCGATAGTAAAACTCTTCGTACGGCATGCTAGTGTAGTTGAGTTCGCGGCCTTCTACTTTTTCAGCTGCCTTCACGGCTGCTTTGAGCTTTGCAGCGGGCACATCACCTACAAGCAGCACGTCTATGGCGCTTGCCGAGCCCCTAACAAGCACACCGGCCGTCACGACTAAGCGCACACCGGGCAGCTGCGCAAAATCGTCCGTCCAAGATTTGCTTGAACCGGCAACCGCAGCTGCTTTTGTCTCAACTTGCTCATCCGCAAATATCGCCCTGAGCGGCACATAATATTCATACCGCTGGTTGATTTCGTAATAGAGCTTATTATCGTCGTTCTTGCTAGTAATAATGCCTATGCCCATCATATTCGACAGCTCACGGCGAACAGAATTGATCTGCTCATCTATAAGGCGAGTTATTTCACGCACATAAAAAGACTTACCTGGATTGTTCAGGAATAGATGCAAAAGTTTTACCCTTGTTTTTGAACCAAATAGTGCGTCAATCATTCTCTTATTTCTGTATTTAATACTGTTAACATGATATCACGAACTCACTGGGCGAGCGAGTATATCGGATAAATAGTGTTCGGCTTCTTCTAGCGTATGCCACTCGATGTATTTATTTCTCTTCAGCCATGTCATCTGGCGCTTAGCGAGTCGCCAATCGAGTGTATTAAATTTTTCTTTTATTTCTAACAACGTTTTTTCTTTAGCCAAATATTGACGCACTAATGGGTAGATATTTCCTGTCATTGCTTCTGATTCCCATCCATAAATTTTGCCCAACTTTTTAGCTTCTTCCACAACACCATTGTTAAATATGTGTTCAGTTCTGTTGCGTATCCTAGACCTCAACACATCTCTATTCGTTGCTATTCCTACAATAATAGCTGAATCAATTGGCGCGCGTTTCCTTTTGTGGTTACTGCCGTTCAGTTCAATTGCACGCACAAGATGTCGCGCATTCTTGAAGTTTTCCGGTAATAATATGTTGTTTGTTTTGCAATACTCTTGAAGCTGCTGAACACTCATATTAGCGTAGACTTTTCGCCGCTCCTCTTGCACGTTGTCGCCAAATTGGTAGTCAAATATCAGTCCATCTACATAGAGACCAGTGCCCCCCACCAGAAAAGGAATATGACCACGACCCTTTATTTCTTGAATTTTTCGCGTAGCATATTCCTTAAAATCAGCTGCCGTAAAACGATCGCCTGGATCTACCAGATCAAGGCCCCAGTGTGGGACGGTACTTTGCTCATCTAGCGTGGGCTTTGCTGTACCAACATCCATGCCACGGTACACTGTGCGGCTGTCGGCACAAATAATTTCTCCGTCGAAACGCTGCGCCAACGAGATAGCAAGTGCCGTCTTACCACTTGCCGTCGGACCAACAAGAACAATCAAAGGAAGTTCGGATGCCATCGTAGATCCTCAAAATTTACCACCTTATTGTCTATGCATTGAATGCCGTCCTGCAACAGAAGCTGTCGCTGCACGTCAGGACCACCCGGGAATCCTACTGCGAGGCCGCCGCGACGGTTGACTAGCCGATGCCAAGGAAGTTCAGGATTACCGTAGTGTGCGATGCCTCCGACTACTCTGCTTGCATACGCACTTCCAGCCAGGGCAGCCACGTCTCCATATGTCGTCACCTTGTCAGCTGGTAGCTGTGATATGATTTTTTCAACTCGCACACGAAAATCAGCGTTTGGCAATGTATGCTATCTCCTTCTCGACAGCCGCCCAGTCAGCACAGCGTATGGCGATGTCAGATGAATCATTTTGCTGCCAAGGGTACTCCCCGAACCACAAGCCGTGAATAACACCGTAGGACGCAGCATCAACCAGATGTTTAAGATTGTCATCGACGAGCACATCGGCGCCAATGCGTCGACATATTTCACCCTTACTGCCGTCTAATCCGACATGTTCAACACTGGCAAAACATTTACCAAAATGAGACTCAATCATACCATTGGTGACAGCCATCACTGCGACCGGCCTAGCTGTCACTAGATGCAATTCATACTCAGTAGCTAGCCTGTGTACTGCGGTGACGGCATCTTCAAATGGTGGCGTTCCAGCATATTCCGGCGAACTTTGTATTTCCAATATTCGGCCGTGAATAGTACCTCTATCTGCATTCCATCCCGGATACGCAGAGCTGTGTGCGTGCTCCAACTCTACTGCCGTCTGATAAAGCGTGTTATACCGTTCAACTATCCGAATCGTTGAAGGCAGCAGCACGTCATCACAGTCAATTGCGACTACAAGCTTTTTTGCCATACAACTAGAGGCTCTCCAGGTATCCGGCAAGCATATCGAGTGCGACACTCTGTTCGCCGCCTTGGGTACGAACACTCACTTCACGTGCAGCCTGATCTTTTGGCCCCACTATCAACTGCACAGGAATCTTCATGGCTGTGGCTTCACGAATCTTCTTGCCCAAACTCTCATTTCGCATGTCCGTTGTAAATCTCACTTCGTTGTATTTCAGTGGTTTCATCAACACTACCTCTGATAATGTTGCTTTAATTTCATCAACATATTCAACGACCGTATCATTGATTGTCAGTATACGGACCTGCTCTGGCGCAGCCCAAAACGGAAACCAGCCAGCTGTATGCTCAATGAACACACTCATAAACCGCTCGATTGAACCTAGTAATGCACAGTGAATCATAACCGGCGCTTTTGCGTTACTTTCGCTATCAATATACTCAAGCTTAAGCCTGGTGGGTTGCACAAAATCAAGCTGTGCCGTAGCAAGCTGGTGTTCGCGGCCAATCGCATCCGTTGCCATAAAATCAATCTTGGGTCCGTAAAATGCCGCTTCGCCCTCCTGCTCAAAATAGTCAAGCTCGTTTGCAATAACAGCGTTTTTTAGCTGCTCCTGCGCCGCCCCCCAAAGTGCCATATCGCCAAGATATCCGTCACCGTCATCTCGATAGCTCAGTCGAACACGTAGCTTCATGTCCACAGTCGAATATATCTCACGCACGCACGCAAGGAGACTGTGAATCTCAGCTTCTATCTGATCTTCGCGACAAAACACGTGACTATCGTCTTGCGTCAGCGAGCGGACACGACTAAGCCCGCCGAGCTCTCCTGTCTTTTCGTCCCGGTAGTCAGTCGTTGTTTCCAGAAAACGAACTGGCATATCTCGATAGCTGCGTGACTTACTCGCAAAAATTTGGGTATGATGCGGACAATTCATTGGCTTGAGCGCCATTTTGTCGTCGGTTTCTTGGCTAGTCACTAAAAAAAGCTCATCGCCAAATTTTGCCCAGTGCCCCGACGTTTCGTACAGAGAAGTTTTGGTGATATTTGGTGTCCAAACTTTCTCAAAGCCATAGGCCTCCCGGAGCTGATTGGAATATCTCGACAACACCTCGCGTATCACCGTACCTCGAGGTGTGAACATTGGCAGCCCAGCTCCAACAAGTGGTGACATCGTATATAGGTCGAGTTCTTTACCGAGCTTGCGATGATCGCGCAACTTTGCTTGCTCAAGATTCTCAAGATACATATCCAACTGCTCTTGGGTTGCAAATGCTACGCCATACAGCCGTTGCATTTGTGGATTTTTTTCATTGCCTCGCCAGTACGCACCTGCAATGCGGAGCAACTTGAATGCGCCCACATCTTTGGTATTAGCTACATGCGGACCTCTACATAGATCTGTAAAGATACCGTTCTTATAGAACGAGACGTTTTCAACTGCCGCATCACCCTCAGCAGCAAGCCCCAACTCATCGGCGTCTAGATCCTTGGCGATGGTTGTACCACTTCTCTTAAGATCATTGAGCAATTCTTCTTTATATGGCTGATTGTTCTGCTTTGCCCAGTCGATCGCTTGGTCTATCGGCATCTCAAATCGTTCGAAATCATCACCGTACTCTATGATTCCCCGCATTGTCTTTTCTATCTTTGCAAAATTCGCTTCTGATATTTTACGCTCACCGAGATCAATATCGTAATAAAAACCATTTTCTACCACCGGGCCTACGCCAAATTTTGCCTCTGGCCATAGTCGCTTTACCGCTGCGGCCGTGATGTGCGCCAAGCTATGGCGCATTGCGTGTAGCTGTTCTTCGTTCATACTATACCTCTGTTATTTTATAAATAAAAACATGCGATCGATAGATTTACAGCATAAATCCATATATCGCATGTCTCGGGCCCATCCGGCTACAAAGCCTTGTGATGTCAATGGGCGGTTCCACCGGACTTTTACTTGTAACGCGACGTTTCGTACGTCTCGATGCCCCACGAAGCTCGGCGGGCGGTTACTCCGCGTCAATGCTTACTTTCATAGTACCCTACTCACCCCCGTTATTGCAACACCTCTCGATATCTGCTAATATAGTGGAGCTTGGGAATATTCCATACAGCAGTATGGGCGATTAGCTCAGTTGGCTAGAGCGCGTCATTGACGTTGACGAGGTCGGGGATTCGAGCTCCTCATCGCCCACCACAAGATTATTACGATATAAATAACCAGCTTCTAGTAAAGCTGGTTATTTATATATTTACCTGCATCACTTCGTCCTGCACTCAGCCAAGCGAAACACAAATACTACCAACATGGACTAAACAAACGTCGTGCACTATCGCTTTTACGCTTATCCACCGTTATTCATACTTTTCCACATTGATATTCAGCCAAAGAACCATCTCAATATACCTGGCGTGATATATAGATCAAGAAATACGTAGTTGACAAAATATATTGCTTATGCTATATTGTGAGTATGGCAAACGAGAAAACAGTAAAACAAACACATAAGCCATCGGTACTTGCCAACTTCAAACTCGGTTACGAGTATGATCTTACGTGGGCAGAGATACACAAACAACTCAAAAAATAGTCGCGTTGCATTTTAACGGACTTTTTACCACCAGACTTCACAGTCTGGTGGTTTTTCTTTTGCGACTTACCCACAATAGCATATACGTTTTCCACTAGCATTTTTAATAGCTATATGACAATATGTAGATATGATATGTATATATTGCTTGCACGATAAGACGATGACACCTAACTCTCGCCCACACAAATCACGACCAGTGACATGGCGCAGGCATCGTTGTGCCAACTGTAAAGGAGTATTCACGACGTACGAACGACCCTCGCTAGAAGATATGACGATAGTCGCAGACAACCAGAAACGGGACCCCCGTACGTTTTCACTAGGCAAGCTGATACAGAGCGTCCACAGCTCTCTACCACCCTCAGACACACGCCCACATGACAGCTACGAACTAGCGCTATCTGTTGAGCAGCACCTTATTCGTAAATATGACCTCAATGCCCCTATCACAAAACTAGCTCTCGCCCAGGAGACACATGCAATTTTAAAAAGATTTGACGCTGTTGCCGGCCTACAGTACGGCGCGCAACATCAACTTATTACTTCGATCCGACGTCGCGGGAGGCCCTCCACCACTGCCACCAATGCTCTCGATGCCTCTGAACTCGCCTAATTTCGCTAACTGTCGCTTTTTCCGTCACGTCAAACTTATCAAGATACCTGCCAAACATTAGATGCAACTGCGCGTTAAGTGCAGAAGTGGCACCATACGCTATCGCAGTTACTGGCATGAGAATCCACTGCGCCAACATTAGAAAAGTACGGTGGCGCTTATACCGTTCAGGGCGAGGAGGAAGCATCCTAAACGAGAAGAAAATAGATATACAGAGACCCACTAACGCGATCTGCTGCAGGGCGCTCACGATCACGGGCAACTGGTGTGCAGGTATACTTCTTGCAGATTCTGGGCTCAATAAGAGTGGAATCCACCCGCCTATTGCGATCAATATAGAGACACTGGCCAACGTAACGTGACTATCGAGCAGCTCAATGAGCTTAACGAGTCCATCACTAAGCGGCACCTTTCGACCTTTGCCAAGCACCCTTGTTGCAACATACGGCACATCCGATGCACCATAAGCCCAGCGACGCAGCTGCTTAAACTGAGCCACTAGAGTCTTCTTGTAGGTCTCAGACAATACCGCATCTTGATAGATAGGTACATAGATAGGAGTCACCGCGTAATCACCTTTAAAGAAGAAGTAGCTTCTCCAGAATTGGTGTCCGTCTTCTACGATTGAGCGTTTGCTCCAAAACCCCATGGCCGCAAGCGCAGTGAGCGGCTGCGAGTGCGATGCAAAATTACGCAGCCTATCTGGGCGCATAGCTGAAATAATGTTCCAAAACGAGTTACCCGTCGCGACAACACGCATCGGCGCGGGAACATCCCAGATATTGTTGAGGAACAAAGAGATCGGCTGATATGATAGCCGCTGCCTATTTAAATGTACGATGTATTCATATGACACATAATCAAAATACGCCTTATGAGGACGATTGTCACAGTCTAGCGTTGTTACGATAACATCATCGAAATTTTCTTTCTGCTGCTTGAGTTTGCGGGCTAAAAACTCACCCGCATATGTGATGTTACCGCCCTTACCCACTACTTCGTCTGGTAAGCCTTCTGGGTGACCAACTGTGTAAAATGCACCGAACTTCGAACCGTATCGCTGCTTGAGTGTTTTTGCTGTCTGCTTAATACTCTCGCCACCCCGCTGTTCGTAGGCAAATACAATAATAAGCTGCTTACTATCGATAGTTGTCGCAAGAAGTGATTTGATAGTGGGCTCAATTACATCAATAGATTCATTGTATGCCGCAATGATAACAGCGTGCTTGAGTTGTGATGGCTTCGGATATGCGGCTGGATTGGCAACTATTGCGCGAAGATTGCGAAGGTGGATGGACTGACCGAACTGGGAAACTGTCCGCTTTTCTTCGTGCGTTAGACTACCCTCGGGTTGCTCAAGATCAATCAAGCGGCGGTGCCAGTCGATTTCCTGAGCAGACGTCAGGTGTCGATATCCTCGTACGGTGTGCGTGGCGATAATAACAGCACGAGTCAGCGCCGTGAGTATGATCAGAAGCAAATACATACTCGCAATTGCAGCATCATACCAAGTAAGTATAAATAGCAGAAGTACCGTACCGATACTCAGTACACCTGGCACAATCTCAAACAGACGATACATTTTCGTGCGCTTACCGAGAGGGATTTCGAGTGATTCTGTCATAATTTAAAAGGAGAACGCAATGCCTAAAATACGATGCAACATAATGGCAGCAAACAGCACTACACCAATTGATAGCCATGCAAACCCAATAGCGGGGACTCTGCCTTTTGCGCTATATAGCTTTACGCCAACCGCAGTATGCAACGCGGCGATAACTACAAAAAAGAGAGGGTATGCAAGTGCATAATACCACTGCGTGGCATAGAAATTGACACCGCCAAACGACGTATAGTGCGTATAGACCTGGATGTCTGAAGGTGAAATTTTTACCCCAAAGTAAATTGCTAGCACGCTACTTAATAGAATTAAGCCAGCAAAAACAGCCGTCATGACGCGGTCGTGCACAATGAGCCTCACTGAGTTGATAATTGATTCTCGCATCTGTCCTCTTAGTATATCAGATATGGAGCCGCTGACCGGATTTGAACCGGTGGCCTACGCTTTACGAAAGCGCCGCTCTACCAGCTGAGCTACAGCGGCATGACTATTAGCACGGATTATTATAGCATATCCACCCCTTGCGCAGTAGGAGTATCTTTGGTATGATTGTCTAAGTCTGCGCTCGTAGTGAAGTTGGCCCATCACGCCTCCCTGTCACGGAGGAGATCGCCGGTTCGAATCCGGTCGGGCGCGCCAAATTAGAATTTTCGAGAAATTATCGCCCATTGAGGCGATTTTTTCTAGGCAAGATCTATGCTTGCAGGTGGAGCAGTTTCCTTGGGTGAGGCGCTTCGGGCGATTTCGCCATTGTAGTATGCGGCAATTTCAATAACATCTTCCCTATTGGCAACATCGATCAACTTCTTCACGTATGTGGCGATGGCACGCTCCGAGTTATTCCACCATTTTATAATTTCCTCTTTTGAGAGAGTCGGCAAAAAGTCATTGCCATTCAAAAATGCACGAGAACCATCGGACGATGTGTGTATAAAATCCTTTATTCTCTCGGGCTCAAACGTCTTCATAAGAGATATCATGGTCATGCCGCCGCTCTCCATCGTACGATAGAGCATAAGGCGACCTTGTGCATCGATATCATCTGCTACCGCAAGTTCTTCAGGCGTGTACTCACCGGCAAATGCATCGGGGTACCCATCATAGATGGATACTGGTGGTTTGTCGCCGAATGCCTCTGTATATCCGTGCTCCTCCATGACACCCGAGAACATTTCCGAACGAATCGTACGATCTATGCCGCTTATAGTAGGGTTTGGATTTACCACTTCACGACCTTTCGTATTTTCAAGCAGAGACGAGTAGCGCTCCTGAGTTTCTAATGAACCGTCGTAGCCCTCTGAGAGTAATGCGTATGTAATGCGAGCCGTGCGACCGTTACCGTCCGCAAAGTAGTGGATTGCGTTGATTGACAGACCAAGCGTTAAACCTACCATCTCTGGATCATCGAGATTCTGTGCCTTTTCAAATGCCATTTTCAGCAGCTTATCACGGAAATTCTGATGTGGCGGACGATATGAAATCTCTGTACCCATCAAGCCGCTTTCGGACCTTACACGTGAATTACTGACTCTACCGCGTTCAGCAGTAGGAATATTTCGCTCAACGCCATTTACAAAACTAAGATATTTCTTAAAACCATCGTAATCGAGTGAATCGAGAAAAATCTTCGATTTCTCGGGCGTACCAAAGATCTCTGCCGCGTGCAAACGCTGCATAATTTTGACGGTCCTCGCAAGATCAAGCTCGTGATCTTGAACAGGTTCCTGCTGTTCTGTGTGTGGCGTAGTGCGTAGCTCTGTCATACTTTTTGTTTTTTATTGCCGTTGTTAGCATAATAACATGCTTATGTATAAATGTCAATGTTACTCGTACTTATTCCCCGAACACACATGGCAGCAGAGAGGCAGGTACGTTTTCAATCTGGCGCGCATCTGTTACACTAAAAATACGGCAAAACGTAACCAAAATAAACATGAAACATCTATTTAAAGTAGCATCCCCTATCTCCTTGGCATTAGTCGTGTTCTTTTATGCTGCCTCTGCTGCCCCCGTACATGCTGTCGCCGGAAGTATCTACTTCTCGCCTGGCAGCGGTACGCACGTAAACGGCTCAAGCTTCACTGTGGACGTGCGCGCAAAGGTACCAGCGAACGGATGGTTCGGCGGCGGAGCGACTATCGGTGTCACCTATCCTATGAACCTACTACAGGTTACTAGCACAAGCGTGAATGGCCGGTGTGCTTGGCGGGTCAAATCCGAGGGCTGTCAATGGCACCGTGTCATATAGCGTACTAAACTATCCAAGTAAGGCGATTAACGATGAGAAAATATTTACTATTACCTTTAAGGCAATTGCTACTGGCTCGGCTACACTAAATTTTAGTGCAAACACCTCAGTAAACGATGGGCCAACATCAAAAAAATCCAGCACTTTTACGATACAAAATCCCACCTGTCCAGCTGGTCAAATAGGAACACCGCCAAACTGTCGCATCCCGCCCCCTCCGACTCCGGTACCGACACCCACGCCTCAACCCACACCTCAACCGACCACACCAAAGCCTACCCTCGCTCCTGCCCCAGCGCCTACTCAACCAAGCAGCCCAGCGCCCGCGCAGCCCTCTGCACCAGTTGACGAAGCTGAAAAAGAAAAACCTATGCCGACGCCAGAAAAAGTCGTAGAGCTTGATTTTGAGGAAATAACCGTACAGCCAGCTTTCGCGACAGCTAGTATCGACTGGCAAACGGCGACCAAAGCCGCCAGTACGTTCACATACGGCACCTCTGCCGCATCGCTTGATACGGACGTCGAGGTGGAGGCCAACAAGGACGGCATGCAGTTCTCGACACGCCTCCAGGAGCTTCTGCCTGGCACTACCTATTATTATCAAATAGTCGCAAAAGCGAATAAGGATCAAACCGTTATCGAAACGGGCCAATTCACCACCAAGGCATATCCTGTCACTATTCGTGTCACGCAAGACTCTAAGCCCACAAAAGATGTGACACTAAAGCTACGTGGCAGTGATGACACTTACACAACAAACGATAAAGGACAAGTTGATTTGTCACTACCGCCTGGCAAATATACACTTACAATCACAAAAGACTCACTCGAAAGTGAACAAGTATTTACCGTGAAGGCGCTTGAGATCACGGATGACAAAGCGCCCAAAACACAGGTGATGAATGTTGCAATAGCAACAGTTACTTCGGCCAAGGAAAGCACTAATTATCTTTTTGTTGCAATAATCGCTACGATTGGCATATTACTTGTAGGTATTGGTGTATGGTTAGTCATTCGACACAAACGACACACATCAGACGAAAATCAATTTACCTATAGTTCGATTGTTGAGTCTACACCGTATGAGCCACAATCAGCCTCAAGCGAAATGGCTAATACCGAGATAACGTGGCAGACTCCAGCTACGGCAGGTATATATGCCACACCAGCATCTGTACAGATTCAGCCGATATACTCACCACAGCCACAATACTACACTACTCAACAGCCCGAAAGCATGCCAGAAGAAGAACCGCTCGACATGTGGAGCGCAGCTGAAACTCAAAACACACCCAACACGACTACCGCTCCACCAGTACAACAGCCTTATGTTCAACCTGAAACCGAGGTCAGCGCGCCTATCACCACTCCTACACCCCAGCAATCAATAGAGACCACCGATACACAGCAGCCCTGGAAACAAGCGTCAGTACCCCCTCAAAGCTACTCCGCTCCACCGGCTCAAAGCCAAACACGCATTGACTACATGTTTGAACCAGACAACAGTCTTGCTATTCGCCACTCGTAAGTAGCTTTATGAGCTGTGCTGATATCGCTCAGCTACCGCCTGCCAATCAACTACGTCCCACCACGCTTTTATATAGTCGCCTCGCACATTCTTGTAATCCAAGTAGTAGGCGTGCTCCCACACATCTAGCCCGAGAATCGGCTCATTGTCACCCTGCATAAGTGGGTTGTCTTGGTTCGGCGAAGATATGATTTCTAGGTCTGGCTGCAGCCAGACCCATCCACTGCCAAATAATGCCGTTGCTTGCGCACTAAACGTATCGACAAAGCTCTGAAAACTACCGTACTTCTCCACTATAGCTGCACCGAGGTCACCACTGGGCTGACCGCCACCGTCTGGACTCATGCTCTGCCAAAACAACGTATGGTTGTAGTGTCCACCTCCGTTATTTCGTACTGTTGTACGAATATCATCGGGAAGAGAACCGAGCGATGAGAGCAGTAAATCAAGTGATTCGGGAGCGTGACTTTCCGCATCCTTGAGCGCTGTGTTTAATTTATCAACATACGCCTGATGATGCTTACTGTGGTGTAACTGCATAATATCTGCACTGATACTTCGTGAGAGAGCATCGTATTCATAACCTAGTGATGGTATTGTATATGACATATAAACCTCCTATTTGGTTTGGTTTTGCACCCGTGATTTCGTCTCGGGTACGGAAATAAAGTACTCCACCTTGCCGTCTTCTTTTAAGTTTTCGATCTGCTGAGTAAACTCTTTCAATGGAACTTTTATAAACTGATAGTTAATTTCGCCGTCACTATTGGTATCGAGTAGTTTGACGAAATAATACCCATCACCGCTCAACGGTTTAATCGGCCCAGTTATCTCGCCGTCTTTAAGGTTTGAGGCGGCAACAGCCAGCCCGCCGTCCTTATTGTCACGGTTCACCCATCCAGATGTCAACACTTGAGCGTCAGCTGACTTTGCATATTGCTGAGCAATCACCGCAAGGTCGCGCGTAGGATCCTTGTCGAGTATTTTCTTGATCTCATCGGTTGCTTTTTGTGCAACCTCGTCGACTTCATATGCTACCGTCTGCCTCAGTAAGCTCTCACGAAGGTAATAGCGATTCTCAGAAGGAGACAAACCGTATAACTGTTCGACGGAGCGGTCGATAACATCCTGGCTAATATCCGCCTGCCCAGAAGAGGTCTGAATAAGCGCCTTGATGGCTTCGTCTATCCGCTCATCGGTAATTTCTATGTCGTAACGATCGGCAAGCTTCTGGGCGTACGTATCTGTTACAGCATTTTGCATAGCCTGAGCTTTGTAGAAGTCATAGACACTTTCATTATCACCACCACCGGCGTACTGCGCTTCATTAGCTTTTTCAGCGGTGTTGAGGTAAGTTTCCGACATTTTGTAGTTGAGCAGGTAGTCGCCGTAACGCACATACTCACCATCCACCTTGGCCACGGGTAGCGGCACGACACGCGTGATACGATAGTAAAATTCATCGGTAGTCTGCGTTTTATATAGCAACCACCACGATACTCCGAGAAAAAGTGTCAACACCGCAAACCCAATTGCTAGCGCGGTGAGTACGAGTCGATGCTTAGTGTATTGTACAGGGTATTTAAAACGGCGCCCACCCGCCAAGATGCGCTCTCGATGCTCAGCGACCGTCTCGTTGGTTATCCGAGTCGGCTTGGCTGTTTTCTTCTGCCTCTTCATCTTCGATATAAGCTTCTTCATTTACTCCTCGTTCTGCATCTTCCACCGCATCCTGCAGTGTGTTGTAAATTTTTTGTGGATGCTCCACGTTACGGATGGTGAGATCTCCCACATACGTCTGTATGACAATCGTTCCAAATCCGAAAAGTTCCCCACTTATTCCTGGTATATTATAGCTTATGTTGTGGATTTTTGACAGCTTGAGCTCTACTACGTCGCTCCCAAAAAAGCCGTGCTGCGTTACCTGACGAAGCCGTTGATTGGTCAAGATAAACACGGTGAAGTACCACATGACAAATTGATACGAAAACAGGATTAACCCGAGTACAAGCCCGGCGATTGGCAGAAGAAACAGCTCTAGTTGAGTCTGCCATATCAAAGGCGGTATAGAGCTCAATGCAAATGGTATGAGCAGCATGTAGAAGCCTTTTCGCATAGCAATCATGTGACGGCGGAACACAAAAAGTAGCTCTTCATCGTCACGCTGTCCATCGAATGCTTTCGGGCTGTTGTTGCTTTTACTAGACATGGCTATATTATACCCTACTCGGCTTCCATAGAGCCTCGAATAGTGTCGAGTGTCTGAATAACCTCCGCCGAGTCGCGCCAACTAAGCAATCGGAATGCTGCTGTCGACATAGGCACCGTTGCCGGATGCTGCCAGCCAAACAGCACATGCTGCCAACTCGCAAGGTCTTCGCCACCGCCAGGCCCTCTTGGTACATGGGGCCGATCATCAATAAGCGCCACACCAGGATATTTCCACTTTTCTTTATCAAAAATTGCATTCTCGAGTACACTCGATCCAAACTCTTTTGCAAGTGTGCGCTTGAGCGATAAGCGCTTGCCTTCGACTGCACTCGGATTACTCGTAAGCGGTGCTGAGGCAATTATCGGATTGTATCCATTGTCTAACATCGCCTGCCACGCTTCTACCGCACCTTCCTTGAGGTCTAGGTTGCAAAAAAATTCCGGATCATTGTAGATTTGCTTAATCTGCTCGTGTAGGTCTGCGGGATAATCCTCAGTAATGTAAAAATTTGCTCGTTCAACACGATCAGTAGTGCCAATACTCTCCAAAATTGGAGCGTCAAAATCAAAAAGCGTATTGTCCATATCTATCAGTACATCATGTGTTACACGCTTACTCATTGCAGCTTCTTTCACTGTTACGGATACAATTTGGTACCCCGGGCAGGAGTCGAACCTGCAACCTTATCCTTAGGACGGATCTGCTCTATCCAATTGAGCTACCGAGGCGTATGGCTTATTATATCAAAAACGACCCCTGATAGCGAGGTCGTTGATGAATAAAACGAGAGACTACCTTGTGAACTTCTCGTGTAGCGCTTCGTAGTCGAACAGTTCTGGTGCAGCAAACCAATGTGCAATTTCCTGTGCGGCTTCGGCAGGATCGCCAGAGGCATGAATAAGGTTTGGAATTCCTTTTTTCTTGTTATCTGCATACGCGTAGCTCATGTGACTGAAATCACCGCGAATAGTACCGGGCTGAGATGACTTTGGTTCAGTACCACCAACCATCTTGCGCACAAGTGCCACAGACTCAACTCCCTCAAGCACCATCGCGATAACCGGACCTTCGCCCATCATCTCCAAAGTAATATCAAAGATGTTCTCGCCCGCACGCGTTTTGAGTTTGCCAATATCTTCGTAATGAGTGAAATAGTGCTTGCTATCTGGCGCCAGCATCTTTGTGCCAACAATACGCAGACCGACCCTTTCAAAACGAGTTAAAATCTCTCCCACCAACCCGCGCTGCAATGCGTCCGGCTTAAATACAATCAGTGTCTGTTCGAGTTCGGTCTTTGCCATAATGCTCCTTTGTTTACTTCTCTTTTACCTAGTATACCGCACTTCGCTGGTCACCTCTAGTCCGCCGCGCTATACTAGAAGTAATGGAATCACCAGACACTTACTTTTCTTCTCTCATGTACGACTTCGTCGAGTCACTCGAGGTCGAAGGCGGACGTTCTAGTAAAACCGCCGAGAACTACACGCACTACCTGGAACGTTTTTCAGATTTTGCTGGTGACATATCAGTAGAGCACATCACCTCTGATATGATACGAAAATATCGTCTCTGGCTTAATCGATATAAAAATGACAACGAGGAAACTTTATCGCTAAACACCCAGAGCTACCACCTCATCGCGCTGCGTGGGTTCTTGCAGTACCTCACTAAGCGCGACATAACCTCGCTTTCTCCCAATAAAATAGAGCTACCAAAAACAGTACGTAAACAAGTTACATTCCTTCATTTCGACGAAGTTGAGCGTTTGCGAGCGCAGATTGACACAGGAGACGAAGCTGGACTACGCGACCGAGCCATCACGGAGTTATTTTTCTCAAGTGGACTGCGCGTTTCAGAGCTTTGCAACCTCAACAGGGATCATATCAACACATCCCGCCGAGAGTTTATGGTACGAGGAAAAGGCCAAAAAGACCGCCCCGTATTTATTAGTGATGCGGCAGCTGATACGCTAGAGAAATACCTCGATGCTCGCACAGACAGTTTAGCGCCACTGTTTATCAGCTACAGCCGTAATGCAGGCCATGTCGATACATCTGGCGAATATCGAAGACTGACACCCCGTAGTGTGCAGCGCATGATTAGTAAATACGCGCGGCTCGCCGGCATCACAAAACACGTCAGTCCTCACACAATGCGCCACAGTTTTGCCACTGACCTACTCATGAACGGTGCAGACATTCGCAGTGTGCAAACTATGCTAGGTCACAGCAATATCAGCACCACACAGGTGTATACGCACGTTACCGATGAGCATTTGCGAGAAGTGCATGAAAAATTTCATAGCGACTAAAAATGCCGGCCACATGGCCGGCATTTTTTTAAATGGGTGGTAGCTACCTATGGTCGGGTAAGATCCGGACACGAGGTTGGTGCATCATCACGATAGTCGTCTGGATCATCAGTCACGACAAAGTTTTTACAAATATCGCTCTTAGAACCAACCGCCACTCTTGGATACGGCGCCTCGTTGGCGTCTGCCGATTCTACGCGCGAGACTACACGCCTCAACACATCGTTTGCGCGGCCAGTAACATCTATTTCGGGTTGTACATTCTTAAATTTGACACAGCCAATTTCTACGATACTATTATCGTCACACTCAGCGCTGCTCGCGCTATTGATCAAACTCACACGAAAACTCGTGTCTCGATACATCGATGCGAGCGTGAGGTAATGAAATGTATTGGCGTCGCGGCCGCTAGGCAACTGCACATATGTCGTACACATGTAGCCTTGCGTCAAATTTTCGTCACACGTGGCTTCAACCGGATAATTGGCTATTTTACCCTCAAGATTGTCTTGGTTAGCACTCGTTAGCGGACGATGTAGGTCGGCATTGTTGAGATTAAATGCGGTGTTTTTTGTGCCACCAAGCCCTGTGGTACTAGAGTAGAAAAACGCTGCACGAGCAGTGTCGTCCATGTTGTTCAGATTCACAGCACCAGGTTGATACTGCATCACACCTGCACGCAGTACTGCACCGCGATTTTCATTGCGCCACTCCGCTTTTGTTGGGAGTCGTAAATAATCAGCTCTCTGTGCTGGCGGAACTTCATCGTCGTTCAATGAGCCAAACTCTGGGTCATTCGACCCAAGGTCCATATCCTCACGCTGCAACCAGTCGATACGCACGATATCAAACTCGGCACCGTCGGTCTTAAGAGGCACAAGCCGAATGTCCCCTTCATTGCGAGTCTTGCCAACGAACGTCTCTGTGTCTGGAGATATCTTCACACAAGTATATGCCTGCTGTAGCGCTGCTGCGGGGTCATCTGTTTCTGTTTGCTGCACTTTCTGTTCACTTCTATCACTAGCTGCACCGAGTGCGCCGTTGATAGTGTTGCACTCGTTACGCTCAATAGCCGTACGGATATCGGTACATGCTACAGTGGTAAGATTGCGCTCCTGACAGTCAGCATATTGCGCAAGCACCCGTTTTGCGTCTTCTGTACCGGCATATGCAGAATCAAGCGCACTCTGTGCTAAATCATTATCTGTTGACTCCTGTTGATCAGACAACATCAAGATAGTGAATCCAACCGTGACAGCAACAAACAACATTGCCGAAAAGACAACGACGAATAATGACACCGCCCCCTGTTGTTTCGTACGTCTTACTAGATTCATGTCTGATCCCCCTTTTGCTTCTATCATAGCACGTTAATTTCCTATTCTACCCGTTCGTGCGACAAACTCAATCTTGTTAACGGCGCAGTATTCACCCTCGTTCTGTGTCGCCTGTGCAGGAGGCTTACACACCTGGTTAGAGCTTATGAGTCCGTTTTGCGTGTTCTCGTCACCGTTTTGCGTGCCCACGGTCAACTTAATGTAATAAAACGTAGAAATAGCCGTAATGTCATCTGTCCTCTGCTCGGAGGTTGGCTTAAGGGGGGTTTCAATCGAGAAGTTATAAAGAACCAGCTCGTTGTTTCCCGAGCCAAAGACGCTCGCATAATCCGCTTCATCACCAAGCGCACTATCATGGGTCGTACTTGTTGCCGTGTCACCTGCTGGCAAGCGACACATTTCCTTAGCCGGATCGCGCTTTTTTATGAAGCGTACTGGAATTTGCTCTGCACTACCGTCAGTAGCCGTGCGTGTCACGAACTGAATAGGATACCCGCCCGATGGCGCGCTAGTACTGCCCGGCGTGGAGTAGCGCGTCGCCCCACCAGCGCCGAATACCGTGCTGCGCGTCGCACGAATTGCCCCGCCAGTATTCCATATATATGAATATACACCTGTACATAAGCGTCCACCTGCGTCGTTACTATAATAATCCACCTCACTATTGTTGCCTCCAGGACTCACAGCTTGTTGCAATGTTTTTGCATAGACTGGCTGATCGTCTTCAACAAACTGCAATCTAAACGCATCGGCACTAGAGACACTTTGCTGCATGTCGCGCACTACTATTCGCGAGACTTCGTTCACTTCTTTGAGTGTCAGCCCTTTGTTATATAGACCCATAACCTGAATGATAATAAGCGATATAAGAATTAAAAGTGAACCTATAAACCCAATAGATAACACCAACTCTATAAGAGTAAAGCCCTCTCTTCGTTGTGATTTACGCATTCGGGACATACAACCTCACTATCGTGCCTAATTTCATCACTCCACCGCCCGCTCCAGGGGAATCCCAGCACGCACGAATATGAAAATCGTAATATCGTGTTAACGTGAGCCGAGTGCGACTAGGGTCAAGGTTAGACGAAACTGGCTGAACCCAGAGCATATTAGACTCGGCGGGCAGGCCGTCGACTGTTTGTATTTGCGCGAATGTTGCCGTCGTCGCAAAGTTTCGAGCTATCTGTCCATTTTTAGGATTTATGAAAAATGCATTTGGCGGTAAGTTGTCTGGGGTACATTCCTCAAAGGTAGTGATACGATTGTAATCGTCTGCCGACGGACTTGGCTGGAGCGCAGCATTACTAGAAGAGCTGCCAGCGCCAATAGCCTTATCCCATTCTGCCGATTCAGTAGTACCGTTACGACCAATCGCCGTTAACTTTGCATTGTTGAGATGCCTCAGTAGCTCAGCCTGGGTGTCGATCTGGTTCCTCACGAGATTTATTTCTAGGGCATTCTGCGCAGATGCGATACCCTGATTCATAATCACAATAGTGCCAACGGCTACTGCGCTAAAAATCGAAACCGCGAATAATACTTCTATCAATGTGTCACCGCGCTGTGCTCGTCTTAACATTCTGGAGCTCCCTCGGTGTTATTGAGCCGTGTTTCGACGTCGCCAGGCCCTGTTGCAGATTTTTGCACAATTACAGCCATTCTTTGGCCCGGCTCAAGCGAGCCACTCAGGTCTGCCATGCAAAACTTCACGCTTTTCGCGTACTCTGCGCTGAGTCGCGAACCAAGGTCTTGGTAATTGATTGTATCTGGCTCTTGAGCTAATAGATTGTAGGTTTGAACTGTACCATCTATCGGAGAGCGCAAAATAAGCAGGGATGTACGCGTCATGGCATTAGACCCACTCGACACCGCTGCTAGACCCCAGTCTAATTGGTCTTCTTCTACGAGCGCGCTACTACCAGTGTACTGCGCAATCTGATAGCGAGCGTTGATGGCCGATATACCGCCATCTGTCGCGACATTGGCGCCACTTTGCTGGTTCGCATAGTACTGCCCCATATCTAGATCGGCACGTTGCTTAGCCACAACAGGCGTGATGCGTAGCTTGGACATGTTGCTTGCAGGTATAACCTCAACCAAGCGACCGACATACAAACAGTCCGAAGTTCCCCTTAGGGTTGTCGCCGATGGGTTGCCAGCGATATATTCACAAGGATCGACATTGGTAGTCTCATTGTTGACAGTATTACTGTTGGTCAAGCTATATACTTTTGCATACTGAGAGCTTATTTTATTGCGAAACGACTCGACGCCGTCTCGATAATGTTGATCGTTGAGAGAACCTGCAGCGTTTACCAAAATACCGGAAATCAAAAGACCGGTGATTGCTAAAAACAGCATCAACTCTATTATCGTAAAACCAGATGAAAATCTGCTACCCATTTGTGATTGATTATAGCATAAGCGTTACTTTTTAGAACAAAACCGTACCAATATAGAAATCGAGGATATTTTGACCAAATAATACCGTGATAACAAACGCGGCAATAAGGAATGGCCCAAATGGGACTCGAGACGTGCGGCTAAGCTTTTTACTCACCATAGCCGGAAGAAGCACCAGGCAACCTATGAGGTTTGCAAGGAATATCAGCAACACGCCATATTCCCATGAGGGCAACATGAGCGCAAATGGTACCAGTAATTTAACATCTCCAAAACCTATCCACCCACCGCGTGATATGACATACAGCAGGCCGTAAAAACCTGGCAGCACTGCAAGTGTAATACCGATCCCAAGCAATTCACCGCCCAGTAACGGTGCAGGGATGTCCGCGAGACGTAGTGACACAAAAATGAGCGCAAGGATGGCAATGAGTATCGTAATGCGATCTAGAAGCAAGAACCACCGCGCATCGTACATCCAGTGAATCGCCAGTAGCACCAGCATGATACACCAAATCACTAAGTAGACTATGCCTTGCGTATCGAACATATATGGCCACACAAGATACGACACCACGAACGAGGCCCCAACAAGCACTTCTGCGAGTATTTCCATCTTACCTATGGGCTTTTTGCAGGTTCGACATTTCCCTCTCGTTGATACCCAGCTTACGATAGGAATCAAATCATATGCACGGAGTTCACGACCGCAGTGCAAACATATAGAGCGATCCTGGAATGCAGATGTCTTACTACGCGTAGCGAGGCGCGTCACCTGGGTCTTCTCGCTTACCTCAATAGTGAGACCCTCTTTCTTGTCGTCAGCGAGCTGACGCACCCGTAGCCGCCACACTGTCGCAGCAGCGAAGCTGCCAAGCGCTGAGCCTAGTAAAAAAAGTCCGAGCGCAATACCTACACTAATCATAAGCTATATCATACGCTATCTGGCATTTAAAACAAAGCCCCGGGAGTACCGGGGCTTCTTGTTTTAAATATGTTTGCGTCTTAGACTAACTACGCTTCAACACACTGAACGCCGCCACCTTCGAGTCCTTTGGCGATTGCAACCTTACGCGCTGTTGCAGAGCCACCAGTTATCTGGCTACTAGCAAAGTCACATTTTCCACCAACTCGGTAAAAAATACGTGCTGCATTTGATGGAGTTGAGTATGTGTCGGTGAATCGCGCATCTGTAAACGCTACGTTTCCAGTACCCGTCAAGTTTACAAGAGTATAATCTTCTCCCGCAGGGTCAGCAAACTGATCGCCGTCTCTTTGCATGTAAGCCGTAATAAACGCCGCATTTAGCGTTGGCAGACTACCTCGATTAGTTGACTTGTAGTTATTTACTGTGGATTGCAAACGACTAATGTCATTCTTGCGTGTTGTATCGCGTTGGTTACGCTGGAGCGCTGGCAATGCAATGAAAACCATCAACATGATCAATGCTGCGATTGCGAGCACGAGCACGACTTCGATGATTGTAAAGCCTTCGTCCTTTTGTTTACGTACATTATTCATAGGAATTTTCCACCTTTCGTATGAAACCTATTACTGTTGTTGTATATCTGCGCAGATATTGAGCGCTTATGCTTATCATAGCGTACACGCCCAGTACTGTCTATAGTTAATTTAGGTTACCGCCGGTAACTGTTACGAGGCTGTAAATCGGGAACAAGATCGCCACAACAATACCACCTGCAGATACCGCCATCACCACCATCAATAGAGGTTCTATGATTGTTGATATGGCTTTAATCTGCTCATCGAGTTCGTCTTCGTATACTTTTGCGACCTTGCCGAGCATCTGATCGATCTGGCCAGACTGCTCACCTATACGAATCATCTGAGGGATCAATGGCATGATATAGTCCTGCCCCTTAAGTGCCTTCGAAAGCGCCACACCGCCCTTCACCTGCTCTTCTGCATTATGAATGCTCTGGCCCACAAAGGTGTTATTCACCGCCTCTGCCGATATACTCAGCATGTCGAGCATCGGCACGCCAGTACTCAGCAACGTCTCTCCTGTACGCGTAAATCGCGCCATGTACAGTTTTCGAAACAGTGCCTTCAATAGAGGTGCATTTAGCTTAAGGCGATCAGACGCTCGACGCCCTGAGTCTGTTTGCATATATTGACGGAAAAAGTATATAGCTATTGCCAGCACTATAAGCACTAGGTACCAGAAATTAATGATGAATGACGAAGTTGTCACCAATGCCTGCGTCAAAAACGGCAGATCTTTACCAAGTCCCTCATACAGCTGAGCAACTTGCGGCACGATTGTCACCATCATAAATACGATAACGCCGATGATCACGAGCATCACGATAGCCGGATAGTACATAGCACCTCGTATCTTGCGAACCGACTCAGCATCTTTTTCTTGTTGGTCGGCAATACGGCGCAGTGCCATATCGAGCGTACCGGAAATTTCACCAGCACGAATCAAGGCAAGGAACACCCTGTCGAACACCTGCGGATGCTTTGCAAACGAATCCCCTAGCGAGTGGCCGCCTTCGACGGACACTATGATATCTTGCACAACATCTCGCATTTTTGGATTTTGCGTCTGTTCAATAATTGTATGTAGGCTCTGCGACAGAGGCAGACCCGCTTCGATGAGTGTTGCCAGCGAACGCGTAAACGTAACTTTGTCTTTCGTCGATATGCGCTGCGTTAAACGTGTAAGTAGATTTGTGCCTGACTCTTCTTGGATAGATAACGGAGACAGACCTTGTGCTATAAGTACCTTGGCGGCTTCACGCTCAGATTCAGCCTGAACCACAGACTTAACAATCTTTTTCGTCTGCTCATCCTTGGCTGAATATGTAAACCGTAACATGAATTAACCTCTTACAATCCTTTCAAACTCACCCAAATCAACTGCGTAGTTGCGCGCTTCGTCGTATGTAACAGTACCCGACTGCACAAGACCAGCAAGTGTTCGGTCCATTGTCTGCATACCGAGTTCGGCACCCGTCTGGATGACGGCGTCGAGTTGATGGCTCTTGCCTTCACGAATAATATTGCGCACCGCAGAGTTGGCGACGAGTATTTCTGCTGCCACCACACGACCGCCACCGATAGACGGCACCAGACGCTGCGAACAGATGCCCATCAAGATGTTTGCCAGCTGCGAGCGGATTTGAGGCTGCTGGTGTGGTGGGAAAACGTCAATCATGCGATCGATCGACTGAGCTGCAGAGTTGGTGTGTAGGGTTGCGAACACGAGGTGTCCTGTTTCGGCGATCGTCACAGCTGCCGAGATTGTCTCGAGGTCGCGCATCTCACCGATCAATACTACATCTGGATCTTGACGCAAGCTCGAACGCAAAGCTGCCGAGTAGCTATAGGTATCATAGTGAATTTCTCGCTGCACAATCACAGATTTCTTAGACTTGTGAGTAAACTCGATCGGGTCTTCAATGGTAATGATGTGATGAGCTCGCTCGGTATTGATCTTATCGACGATAGCCGCGAGTGTCGTCGACTTACCAGAGCCGGTTGGGCCTGTGACGAGCACGAGACCACGAGGGTACTCTGAAAATTTCATCACAACAGGTGGCATGCCAAGTTCCGTGATCGACTTGATCTCATTTGGAATGAGACGCAGTGCAGCCGCGAGATTTCCACGCTCATGAAACGCGTTCACACGAAAACGGCCAAGTGTACCAAATGCGAAGCTAAAGTCAAACTCCTTGTCTTTCATGAGTACTTGGCGCTGGTCTTCATCAAGAATTGCAAAGATCAAACGCTCGACAGTCGCTTCATCAAGTTTATCTGTACCTGGTACCGGTATCAACGACCCGTCGACGCGAAGCATCGGAGGTAATTCAACCTGAATGTGAAGATCGGACGCTTTCTTGCGAACAACTTCTTCTAGTAGCACCTCTATTCTTAGTTCTTGGTTCGTCATATTGCCTTCCCTTTTATTCTACACCGTCACTCGGTTTACTTCTTCTAATGTTGTAATTCCATTGATTGCCTTGAGATACCCATCTTGGCGCATCGTTACCATCCCCTGTTCGATTGCCATGCGCTGAATTTCGGCACTCGTAGAGCGAGTCGTGATGAGCTTCTGAATCTCTTCAGAAATATCCATTACCTCATATAATCCTGCACGACCACTATACCCACCTGGATTTGCAGGCGTATCTTTACCAAGCGCAAGGTCATAACTAGCTTGATTTGCTAGCGGCAAGCTTTCGTAGCCCATATCCGCAGACATCTGCGCAACTTCTTCTTTTGTCTTGGGCAGCAGGTGCGAAATTGTCGAGGTAATATTTTGTGTCTCGATGGCTGTAGATTTATAGATATCTCGCTTCTTAGCGATACGTCGCACGAGGCGCTGACCGATAACTGTATTGACGGTACTTGCGATCAGGAAAGGCTCGATTCCCATATCGAGTAAACGCGGCAGTACTCCGGCTGCCGAGTTGGTGTGCAGCGTACTAAATACCAAGTGCCCTGTAAGCGCCGCCTGGATAGCCAAGTTCGCAGTCTCTGCGTCACGAATCTCACCTACCATCACTACATCGGGATCCTGACGCAAGATCGAACGTAGTCCATTGGCAAACGTCAGCCCTACATCTGCGTTAACTTGAATCTGGTTAACACCGTTCATCTTATACTCGACTGGGTCTTCTAGAGTAACGATATTGATAGATTCGTCTTTTATCTCTTTGATTAGCGCGTAGAGACTTGTCGACTTACCGGAACCAGTTGGACCAGAGGTAAGCACCATGCCATTTGGCCGGTGAACACCCTTGCGAATAGTACGTAGAGCTCGTCCAGCGTAGCCCATCTCTTCTAGGTCAAATGTATTGCCAGACTTGTCAAGCAAACGAATCACTACTTGCTCACCCCAGATCACTGGGCTAATAGCGATACGAAGGTCGACTTCCTTGCCTGATACGTTCACGCCAAATTGACCATCTTGCGGTACGCGGTGTTCATCGATCTTGAGTTCTGAGAGAATCTTAATACGACTGACGAGCGCAGGCTCAATACTTTTAGGTAGCTTCATGACTTCGCGCAATACACCGTCTATACGAAAACGAATCATTAGCACTGCTTCGAGAGGCTCAACGTGGATATCGCTCGCTCGCGTCTTGATTGCATATTCCAAAATAGTGCTTAGTGCACGACTGATTGGCGAATCTTGCACGATAGTTTTGACGTTTGCAGCGGCGGCCGACTGACTCTCTGTCTGCGACACTTCTGCCGCTTCATCGACAGTACTCAAATCTGTTTTGTATTGTTCAAGAATATGGCGCACGCTTGACTCCGACGCCATAAACACCTTAATAGGTCGCTGGATAACATTGGATAGATAGTCCACAGCTTGGACGTTGTTTGCGTCAATCATGGCGATAGCCAGACGGTTCTGAACTTCAGCCAGCGGCACTGCCATAAACCGCTCAGCCACATCTGCGCTCAGTAATCCAAGCACGTCTTGGCTAATGATCGTTGAAATAAGATTAACGTATGGCACACCTGATACGTAGGCAATGGAGTGTGTCAGTAGCTCCTCGTCGATAATCTTCTGGTCGACAAGTACCGCGACGAGCTGGCGATTGGTAGTGAGCGCCTCCTGTTCGGCTTGCTCAATTACTTCACGCGCTACCAAGCCCTCGTCTATCAGGACGTTTCTGAGGTTGTCTTGGATATCAGCGGTGAGTAGTGATGACACTAGTGCGCTCCTTTAACGTTAATTAGTATTTTGTGCGTCCTGCGGTGCGGCCGAGTCTGGCGGCAGAGTCTCGTTCGATGGCGACGCTTCTGCACCTTCTGCAGCCTCGGAGCTACCAGTACACTGATCGCTTGAATCATCTTCACTGGTACCGCTTGATTGATTTGTCTCGACACAGACCTCTACGGTCGGATTGATAGCTGAACTGTTAAACGTACGCTTAGCTGGCTGCACAATATCTTCAGAGATTTCTTCAGCTTGTTCTACTTTGACAGATTGCTTAATCTTTTCGCCTAGTAGCGACTGCGCCAATGTGAATGTCAGCAACATGCTTAGCGATGCCACAAGAATTATCATAGCTACTTCTGAACGTTTCATTATTGTTTCACCTCCTGCGTAGTCAGGCTTAGATCTTGCGCGGGCAAGTAGTACGCGCTACCTGTTATTTGAAGTGAGACGTTGCTACCCGAGCTGGTTGCGTTAATCGTTTTCACGTTGACTGCGCGAATTGACTTCTCGAGACGCTGCAATGCCTGGCTAAGCGCGTTGGCATCACCTGATATTGAGGCTGAAAACGGAAGCTCTTGTAGCCCGCCATCAAGTCCTTCCTCTGCAAGCACTTGCCCCGATGCAGCCGACGGGTCAACCGACAGCGCATCCACTGTCAAACCGGCTACACCGCTAAACAGTTTCTGTTGCAAGGAAGCACCTAGTGCTAAACGGTTGTCGTCTGCAGGTAGAGCATCGAGTATCGATTGCAGCGGACGCGAGTCTGTCGTGAGGCTCACTCGTTCAAGCTCTTCGTTCGTGTTAAGCACGCGAATATTTGCTTCAAGGTCCGGAACTGCTTCGATATTACTTCTCAGCACTTCCCTAGTTTCACTTTTCATACCAATAATCTTTTGGTTAAAGACAATGGTCTGCACAAGTAGAAACGCAACAACCAGCACTGCACCTAGCGCACATGAAGCCCCAGCCACCCAAAACATGACTGTTTTGCGTGTCTTAGCGATAAGATTGCGCTTTCTAATGATACCGTCTATATCTTTTCTCATTGCGCCGCTCCTTCGTTGTTTGTTTCGCTCGTATCAAATAGCGACTGAGGAAGACGTTTGTATGAGTCTGTTACATTACCCCTATCGAGACCGCGTACTCGCAGAATGTCGATTTTTTCATCAAATAGCAGCGGGTCGTAGATGAAAGTAAGTCGGAAACTGACCGTTTTGCGCTGGTCGTTGTCGCTTTGTGCGTATGACAAGTCAGATAGCGTCACTTCAGATGCGATTTGTGCAGACTGCTCGTCCTTTGCGGTTGTTTTGGGCTCTTCACTAAATTCGTTTGGCACTGTATCAGGAGTCGCTTCCATGTAATACAGCTTCATGCCCTCGATATTCTTACGAAACACTTCAGCTGCGTCAAACCCACGAGTGTCAGTCTGGGCGACTAGTGTAATGGTATTGGTGGCCGTATCAACACTAAAGGAGTTGAGGGTTACGCTATTGGCAGTATCTTTAGCGGTTGCCTCAACCAAGAGATTAAAGATACGAGACGTCATTGCCTTCTGTTCGTGCGTAGACTGGATACTTTCAAGTTGGTTTTGCACCGTTACCGTATTATCTATGTCTGCGATATTGCGGAATTTTGCATCTTCGGACTTAATCTGACTAGTAAGATTGTTCGTATACACAGCCTGACCACCGATAATAAGTACCAAGATAACTAGCACAGCTACCGAAGCTATCATAACAACTATAGACGACGATATGACGATATTGCGATGTTGTTGGGCTTTGATGAGTTCAAGCTTTACATCTGGTACGAGATTGACCTGGATCATTATTCAGCCTCCCTTTGCGCAAGTCCTACAGCTGTAGCAAATTCAAACTCGGTTGCAAGAATTTTCTGCCTGTCTGTGTCCGACATGTTCACTTTTTGCCACGGACTTGTTACTTGCGTCGCAACCTGTGTTTTACTACCGATATATTCTGCCAAGTTTGGAATTACGCCGGCATATCCTGAGAGATGAATACTGCTGATAGATTCTGTGGCATATTTATTCTGAAAGAATTTGATTGATTTAACAATTTCTGACACGAAGTTGTCCAACACACCTTCGATAGCACGAAACACTTGTCCTTCAAGACGATCCGGCGCGAGCCCAAACTTTAAGACAAACTGCGTTGCTTGATCTTCTTTGATGTTGAGATTCTGCACAATGGCACTTACCAAAGCTTTGATGCCCATAGGGAGTGTACGCACCAGCACAGGTCGTTCACCAATCGTCACAACGATATCGGTCGACAACTCACCAATATCGAGTATCACGTGCGCTCCAGTCGCATTAGCTGGCAGCAAAGAACGAGTCAACGCAATTGGATCAGGTTCTGCGGCAATCACGTTAAAGCCCAGTGAGTCGATCGACTCGATCAAGCCCTCTACGTAATTTTGCGCAGTGCTTGCAAGCAGCACCTCTTGCTTCTTGGCGTTGTTTGGCGATGGGCCGAGCACAGTCCAGTCTATCTTGGCATCGTCGAGCGGCATCGGGATATACTGATCCGCCTGGTATTTCAGAGTACTGCGAAGTTCGCTATCTGACATCACGGCCATTTCAATGATTGTCGTGAATGTTTTTGTCGATGGCAGCCCTACTGCGACATCTTTAGTGTGGATTCCTGCTTGCCCAATTGTGGACATGAGCGCGTTGCCGAGCTTTTTACGGCTCTCTGGTGAGTCACTTGCTATGATTTTTGGATCTAGACCGGTGTACCCTACGTGCTCTAGCTTCCAGCGGCCCTCTGTTGCTTTCGATAATTGCACAACTCGAATTGACTTTGTGCCGATATCAAGAGCAAAGTATTCGCCCATCCCTTTGAATATATTCATATTGCTTTTCATTATACATAAGCACTATCTGTTATTGCAAGTAAATCGCCATAAATAAAACCTCCTTGTAAAAAGGAGGCTCTATTTGTGCTACGTATTAATAGCGTGGAGGGAGATCTATAGTGTTAGTAGTAACATATTTTTTACTAGCACTATCGACATAACTCGCAGCCCAGATATATGCGTCTGGCCGTAAGTTAAAGTTCTCGCCAGGAATACTTTGCGATACCGTCGTTTCCGTACCTTGGTCCTTACCACCGTTACGACGGAGCATGAGTAGCTCTGCCGATACAGGACCGTTGACCGTCAGCCTGCTATCACATAGACCGCGTGAGCGAGGAATATTCTCTACGTTGCCAACTGGCTGACCCGTACGGCAGGTGTTGATTGTACCCTGTGGATTTATTAGCCATGCGTCAACCTGTGCGACCGTATGGTTGATGTTCAGCTTGTAGTTGGTTGACTCCGTAGCGGGGGCTACAACAACCTGCGAGATGTCCCCTATCGAGTTGTATTCGGTAGGTATCTGTATATTAGAGGCGATGTTTACAATCGTGTTCTCCTGTGCGAGCAGTATGATTGATCTGTTGGTCGGCAGCACGCCATCGGCTGTCACGGTGACAGTAGCATTTGGTCGTAGCACATACACACCCGCGTCAAGCGTCGACAGGTTGACGCTGTTT
>Ga0076292_114_pt1 | contig 43891 bp, 39 predicted proteins | sample RifGroC2_FD_67791 | JGI IMG/M metagenome (GOLD analysis project Ga0076292, IMG submission 67791) | Candidatus Saccharibacteria bacterium GW2011_GWC2_48_9
TGTACAGTTGGCTGCAATTTTACTCGGTAGCGCTTGCCCTCATCGAGCACACTATAGTTTTCGGCAAGATCACCTCGTAAACTACCGGTAGTATCGTAGGTTAATAAGCTAGAAAACATGAGCCTGGAGGCAGCTTGCTCACCTGGTGTCACTGCATAGAGTGGATTGAGCGTTTCAACCGAACCCTTTACTCCCTCCGCATAGGTACCCCCACCAACACCCGCCGTGGCTGTGTACGAAGACTGATACAAAAAAAATTGTGCTGTCGCGATAGCGATGAGCACACCCATACCCAGAAGCCAAATTGCAATATGGCGTCGCACTTCACGAGCACTGTGTGCCCGCTCGACTATAAACTTTCGCGCATGCTTCATAGAAGCATCTTCTGCGCGTTTGGCACGCTGAGAAAACTTACCAGGCCTTACCGAGAGACGCTGAAATTTATTCCATTTTTTCTCAGAGTCTGCCACTGCGCGCTACGCTCCGAGCGAAGGAATGAACAATGATGCCAAGATAGACAACACAAAGAGCACCGCCATGATAATAGTAAATTCAAAAAGATTTTTGTCGATACCACGTCGAGAGGTAAACAACTCACCAGAGCTACCGAAGCCTGCGCCAAGTGACGCGCCGCGCTGTTGCAGCAAGATAGATACTGTCATCAGCACACCCGAACCTACCATTACTACTTGCAAAAACAAATCCATCACGCTCTCTCTTTCTTTTTGATTACCTGCAACTCCAGTGCACTACTTACTATATAGTTTACCAGACTGAGTAGCATTCCTGCAAAAATTGAGTTCAAAAATGTCATAGATAGTCCGGGAGTTAGCTGAAGCGCAAGCCACACCATTGCGCCGTTGACAACCAGGATAAAAAGTCCGAGCGTCAGAAGGATCGCTGGCAAAGACAATATGATGATAATAGGTCGAAGGATTGTATTGAGTAGCGAGAATACTAGCCCGGCTAGTAGAAATACAGCCACGCTATTGTCGACTTGCTCTATGGATACACCACTACCCAGCAGGCGAACCGCTACCCACAACCCGAAAGAGTTCAATATCCAACGTACGATAAATACAGCCAATTGTTGTCTCATTATAAACACAAGTATATCACAGCGTCGATGGTATGTGGCGACTCAGATTGCGATGCCCGCTGCTAGTGATCAATATATCGTCTTCTATGCGTACCCCGATACCTTCCGAAGGAATATAAATACCTGGCTCAACAGTCAGCACCATACCAGGCTCAAACTGCGCCGGCCCACCAAGACTGTCGTGGACATCCAGACCAAGACCGTGGCTAATTGCATGCGGGAAATACACCCGATACTTCTCGTCGTCGGGAGAGTCAATCAAACCCAAGTCGATGAGCGCCTGCTTCATGCGAACGTCTACTTTTTGACTATACTCTTGCACACTAAGTCCTGGGCGCAGCATAGCTACTATATCTGTGCGAGCTGCGCATACAGCCTCGTGCACATCTATCTGTCGTTTTGTCGGCGCACCCACACTCAATGTACGGGTGATATCTGCCGCATAATGCTCCACTTGCGCACCAACATCAAGTAACAAAAGTGAACGTTTTTTGAGCTTGTCGTTGTTTTCTACGTAGTGCAATGTACAGGCATTTGCCGCTCCCGCAACAATCGGGTCGTACGCATGCCCCGTGGCGCCGCGACGACGAAACTCGCCGCTCAAATCGGCTTCTATTTGATACTCATGCGAGTAGGTCGTCATGCTGTCGCGCACTAGCTTGAGCGCATCGGCCGTGATGTCGATAGCAGTCTGTATGGCCTTTATCTCGACAGGCTGTTTGATAGCTCGCAGGCTAGCTAGCTTTGGGCGAAAGTCTTGTACATCGGCAAATATACGCTCGAGCTTGTCGCGTAGCTCTCGCTGCGCAGGGTTAAGCACAAAGTCAAAATGGTCATGATCTGGTTGATTAACCGTGTAGGCAAGCCGATGCTGTCGAGCTGTTTGCGCGAGCAACTCTTCGGCTTCTCGCTGAGAGATAACTTCCTGCACACCGCTAATATCCATGGCGCGCTCTGGCGATAAGCTGCCATCAAACAGTGCATGCACTGGGTCAACATCTGGCTGGACAAGCCAACTTTTACTGCGAGATGCATCTATAATCACCCACCAGCCAGGTCGTTCGATACCCGTCAGATACCAAAAATTACTTTCTTGCTCAAATTTATGCGCCGCATCGTTACTCCGTTGCATAGATTTGTATGCAGTAGCAACGAGCACACCGCCCTCGAGCGCGTGCATCGCGGCCATACGATTGCCGGCAAAAAAATCTGCGGTTATGATACGTTTCATCTCTCTAGCCTATCACAAAAACTTCTTGATATTGGCGGCTTTTGCCTCGCCTATAAGCAGCGCAATCTGTTCGGTTTCTGCGAGCTTCAGTCCGCGCACACTACCGAAATGCTTGAGTAGTTTTTTGCGAGTCGCCGGGCCAATGCCGGGTATTTCTTCGAGTGCGCCAGCGGTCTGCTTTTGACGCTTGAGCACCGTATGGTAACTCACAGCAAATCGGTGCGATTCGTCGCGGACCCGCTGAAAAAGCTTGACTACGTCGCTATGAGGATAGGCCATAGCACCACCGCGTAAATTGCGTGAGTGAGCCGATGCGTTCATCTGACCTGGGTGCAAATTGACCACCAGGTACTCCCCGCTTCTGTCGACTCGTACCCCTTCGCGGATGTTTTGTGCTATTTCATCGAGATACGTTACATCGATATGTGAGCGAACCCGGTGTACGATCACCTCTTCTTCGCGCTTCGCAATACTGATAACCGGACAGATAATTTCACGCTCAGACAATGCACGAATCGCTGCCTCAAGCTGTCCTTTGCCTCCGTCTATCAGCAGTAAGTCCGGCATGCCCCAGCTTTGGATATTTTTTGGACTAAACCGGCGGTGCAACGTTTCGTACATATTATGATAATCATCATTTTGCTGCAGCTTGGTCTTAAACTTGCGATACTCGGCGCGGTCACTCACGCCATTGGTAAACACCACCATACTCGCCACCACGTTCGTACCACCCATATGGCTGATGTCGTAGCCTTCTATACGAGCCGGCAACTTAGTGAGCTGAAATAATTGTTTGATATCGGTAAGCGCTTTGTCTTTACTGATATCAAGAAATTCACGGTCTCCAAACATCACACGTCTTTGCAACTCGCGCATGTGCTGCAACTTATTGCGTAGTCGCGCCGCGCGTTCAAATTCATGTAACCCTGCTGCGGTTTTCATGTCGCGCTCAATCTCGTTGGCGAGCTGCACACGGTTGCCCTTGATGTAACTTACCAGTTTGCGCAAATTCGCTTTATACAGCTCGTTGCCATCTTCTCGTCGTGGACTCAAGCCAAGATCTTCGTCGAGTCTCGACTGCCCAGGCTTTGGCTCGCGCGTAAAATAGGGAAAGACCTTTCGTAGATAACGTAGTGCTTTTTTAAGTGCGTAGCTATTGTAGAACGGCCCGTAGTATTCGGCGTTGTCATCGGCTGGATTGCGGGTAAAAGATACTGTGGGCCATTCACTTTTCATGTCGATACGCACAAACATCTGCGATTTATCGTCTCGCAGCAAAATATTGTAGCGCGGCATATAGCGCTTGACCATTTCGCTCTCCAGAAACAAGGCATCGATTTCGCTTTCTGTCTCGACCCAATCTGTATCGTATATCTCAGCGACCAGGGCTTGTGTCTTTATATCTTTATCACGGGCATCTTGAAAGTACTGGCGTACACGATTACGCAGTACGGCTGCCTTGCCGACATAGATGATTTCACCGGTTGCATCTTTATGAAAATATACACCGGGATTTCTCGGAAGAGTTTTAAGTTTGGCTTCTAGCTGTGCATTCACTACTACTAGTATACAACGACCAGCCGCGTGCTACTGTTTGCCGTTGATATCGTGGCCACCAAATTTGTTACGCATAGCTGCAAGCAGTTTGGTAGAAAAGTCTACTTCGCCCTGCTGCGATGCGAGACGAACGTCAAAAGATGCCTGTATAGCGGGTAGTGCAATGCCTAGGTCTTTTGCTGTTTCGAGTGTCCACCTAGCTTCGCCACTTTCGGCCACAACTCCCTCGATACCCTCGAGTTCCGATGATTCGTGCAACGATTCGGCACATAGCTCGTTGAGCCAAGATGTGATAACGCTACTCTGCTGCCATACGTCACCTGCTCGTGCAAGATCTATCCCTTCGATCGGACCTTCTCGTAGCATACGGTAGCCTTCGGCTAAGCTTTGCATCATTCCATATTCGATGGCGTTATGCACCATCTTGACGTAGTGGCCTGCGCCATTGGTACCAAAATAATCATGTGCGCCACTAGGTGCCGCAAGTATGTCGAGTACTGGGACGATACGCCCATACGACGCCTTGTCACCGCCAACCATCATACAAAAGCCACGCTTCAGGCCATGCACACCTCCGCTCGTGCCGATGTCGAGCAGTGTACTACCAGCTGCAGCGGCTCGTGCTGCGCGTGCTGCATCGCCTCGGTAGTCGCTGTTACCGCCATCAATTACCACACTACCCTGCGGCAAAATCTTCAACCATTCGTCGAGCTCTGTATCTATAACGCTTGCTGGTATCATGAGCCACACAACAGCCGGTTCGCCGTCAAATGCTGCTACTGCCTCTTCGCGAGTATGCGCAGGAATGCCGCCTTTTTGCGCCAACGACTCAACTGGCTCAGGGTGGCGATTGTAGCCAACAACTTCGTGTTCAGCATCTACCAATTTTTCAGCAATCTGATAGCCCATGCGGCCAAGTCCAGCAATAATAATCTTCATAATTTCCTCCTTTGTTTTATCTGTTACGCAGCGAAATCACTAAACAACGTACTGCGCGTTACCGATTTGAGTATCTGCGCAGGTTGTTCGTCGAGTGATATATCTTCGCTAAGTAGCTGTCGCAGTGCTTCATGCTTTTCTGCGCCATGCGCATATGCCACCACTTCGTCTAGCTGCGTGATAGCAAGCGGAGTCATGGTTACACGAGCGAAGTCTTCTCCCGCAAACTGCGCCGCGAAATCTTCGCTTGATACGGCGGCACTATGCGGCTTGATGCCTGCGGTATGGCCATCGGCACCGATACCAAATAAGCCAATCTTGTATTGATACGTCGTAAAAAGATCACTCAATTTGTGAGAAAAGTCTTGAGCCGTCACTTCTATATCTTCGCCGCGCAGTATACGGTATGCATTGATAGAGCTTAGTGTGAAGCCCATCTGTTCGAGCTGAGACCAGTTTTCATCGTCATGACCAGGTCGGCCATATCGTTCATCGGTAAGTGTGATACAAAGTTTCGAGGTGTCGACATCTTCGAGCGCGCTCAGTACTTGGGTTGCTACTTTCATAGCAGAGCCTCCTGGCACAAGCCACAGTACAGATTCGTCGGCCTTCAAGTGCTCGACAAGAGTGGAGGTTAGGTAGTCTACAATTTGTTGGTCGTCCTGCTGCGTCACTAACTTCATAGATATCCTTCTTTATTCGAGTATACCCCCTAGTGCCGACCAATACAAGCAAGCTGCTATACTAGTGATAATGAAACGTCTGCATACAAAATCTCAAAATTTCTTACGCCGCCCTAGTTTGGTAAAAACTCTCGTCGGACACTCTACGCTCAAAAAAACTGACACTGTCTACGATATAGGTGCAGGGAGCGGCATCATCTCGTCGGTTTTGGCAAACAAATGCGCTCACGTCGTGGCGGTAGAATCCGACACACGACTACTCGAGACGCTGCGTGACAACCTGGGCGCGCAGCCGCATGTCAGTATAGTACATGGCGATGCGCTCACATTTGAACTTCCCACCTCTGCGTACAAAGTATTTGCCAATATCCCCTTTCACCTGAGCTCCCCTATTGTTCACCGCCTCACAGAGGCAGACAACCCGCCAGAAGCCATATATCTCATACTACAAAAACAGTTTGCGCAAAAGTTACTCATAGACGACTACTCTTTTACCGGCCTACTTGGCGCATGCATTGCACCCACCTTTGAATCGCGCATTCGCTTCAAGCTCAAACCAACCGATTTTTGGCCACACCCAGCGGTTGATACGGTCTTTATCGAACTATTGCGTCGTGAGATACCGCTACTTGCTACACGTGATATGCCGCGATACCGCGAGTTTGTAGAGAAGTGTTTTTCGCGTCAAAAATACTTTGGCACACTCGGCGTAGGCGACGTCAAACCATCAGAAATGACTACTGAGCAATGGATACAATTGTTCAACGCAAAAGCTTAAAATAGACCGAGGAGTTTTTTTGCGGTCGTTGAGCTACGGATGGTAATTCGCTTGTATATTGGCGTTCCTACGATTTTTGGTACTACGCTTTTGCTATAGTCGGCCATCGGCAACGTCCAGAACACTACCTGGCCATGCGAATCTAGCCTATCCACACGAGACGTCTTCTTTGCGAGCTCGTCGAGCACTTCTTGGGTGGTCGTAGGGGGTATCACAAACAGTGCGTCATTACGAGTTTCGAGTGTACCATCCGCCCACCAACTCGGTGCGTGTTGCATGGCATCTTTGTACTCATCCTGCGAGATAACCGTCACTCCTACCGCAAAACCAAATGTGCCTTCTATAGCCCCCTCACACCGCTGCACCAGATCCACAATGTCGATGACATCACTTTCGAAAAATATATTGCCACTATTGATATATGTCGACACACCTGTAAAACCTGCACGCTCAAAGCACGCTCGCAACTCGCTCATAGCGACTTTGTTATTACCACCTACATTGATACCCCTAAGTAGTGCGAGGTACTTCATAGCGTTCGCATACCTGGGTTCGCAGTTTGGTTCATGGCGTAAACCGGATAATCTTATCGTCGTCTGCGCTCGGACTACCTCGACCATCTCTATTTGAAGTAGTGAAATATATATCACCTTCGTGCGCGGTTACCGCGCGTAAACGCCCATATTCGTCCGCGAATAGGCGCGATAAGTCCGAGAGCGACACATCGTTTGGCGAAGAGATATCGACTTTATATAAACTCTGTCCTCGAAGCCCAGCAAAATACAACGCTCCATCCACGTAAGCCATACCTCCTGGAGCCCACGTTTCATCTACTCCCGAGTTGGCAACCGGCGCCTGCATACCGTCGCGCGATTCATCGCCCGTAATCACCGGCCACCCATAGTTTGCGCCGCGTTTGATTTGGTTCAGTTCGTCCCTACCCGTGTCAGCTCCCGATGGGCCGTGCTCGACAGACCACAATCGGCCATCGCCATCCCATGCAATACCCTGCGGGTTCCGGTGCCCATAACTCCAGACTTCGTTTTCGAACGGATTGTCACTCGGCACGGACCCGTCTGGGTTGAGTCGCAATATTTTTCCTGCAAGTGAATCGGTGTCCTGTGCACTATCTGGAGTAGCTGCGTCACCCGTGGTGACATAGAGCTTCTCGTCGGGACCAAACGCGATATCGCCACCATTGTGATTGCTCGCAGCCGGTATATTTGCAATGATTGTTGTACGGTCTGTCAGCGCATCACCACCAAGCACATAGCGATCTACCTGATTTGTCAGTGTGCCACTGCGATTTGTTGTGTAGTAAAGATATATTTGTTTGCTCTGCCCGAAGTTCGGCGCCAGCGCAGTACCGAGCAAGCCTCCTTCGCTTGTCTCTTGGACTCCCTCGATAGCAAAACGAGTACCGTCATCACCTATGCGCTGGAGCTGACCCTCTCGCTCGGGCACCAGCATGTCGCCATTAGGTAAAAACGCTATTGACCACGGCGTTACCAGGTTTTGTGCAACAACTTCTTTTTCTCCCGATACAGTCTCGCTATTGAGCGACGATTCGGTTGGTCGAAAGAACAACCTCATCAAATCATCTCTATACACATACCCAAACCCTGCGAGTAAGACAACCACAACCGCCAGCCCCTGTAGTAACTTTTTCATATATCTAGTATATCACTACCAACTTATAGCAACAGCTTATACTAAATAGCAGTACTAAGAATTGTTGAGACTATTTTGCCGAACTTCTACCGTAGGGTTACTCTCAAGTCGGTACGACAATGCATAGCTGATGCACGTTTCATTAGGATCAACTGAACCCGTACAATCATAGTTGCCAGCGACAGGTACCGCGCGCCGCGAAACATAGCAATATCTATCTGGAGCATTCGACCAACAGTAGCCGAGCGACGAACCGTTACCTGGTGGAGTAAGAGTACCAACACTAAGTCCCATATCTTGACGAAATGTCGCATTCATCATTTGCGTGCTTGTGGGATAGTAGCCTTTTTCAGCATGATACATCTCTAGCTTTTTATGTATAGATTTTATCTCGGAAACCCGCTCGCTGTCTCTTGCGCGAGCCTGCACACCATTGAACGCTACTATGGTAATCGCCGCCAGTATGCCTATCACTACAATCACTATCAGTAACTCAACAATAGTAAAGCCGTTTTGCTTGGTGCGTGTCATATATTGCCTAGTATACTACATTGCGCTCATGCTTAATATCGGGCTGTAGCTACACGGCTGCGTATATATTTAAGTCATATCAATCTATAGGCATCAGTATGTATAGCTTTATATAAGGTTTGTGTTATAATATTCTTTAGCTGCAATCACGCAGTCGTTCGTTTTTGTCTAGCCGTTCTACAGATAAGGTAACAACAGTGACCACTGGTATATACGAAGCCGTCTGGCACGCCGACTGGAAAGTCGAGCTGAAGCTCGATGACGCGCTGTTCAACAGCGCACGCGAAGGCAGCGTGCAAGCAATTGCCAAGATCGTGCATCGCTTCAAATACAAGTGCCGGAAAGTACACAATCGAAAGCTCGAGGCTTTCATCGACTGGAAAGATCCGCACTTCGACATCAAGCGAGTGCGAGATGCGACCGAATCCCCTGTTGCAGCCGCCCCCACACTCGCAACGCTCGACCAGCAAGAATGCCCCTGCCCCGACAGCTGCGTACTGTGCGATCGCAACGATCACGGCTGGTGCACCGACTGTCCGCGGCACTTCTAGGCAAAACGATAGCCCTTCTTTTCCCGACACTTCTACACGAAGCGCCCAGAAGGAGGGCGTTTCTATTTCAGTCACAATCTATTGCTAAAATATCTAGATTATATTTATTGGTTATATTGGCTAAAAAGTAAACTTTGATGTATTATACATATTACGACAGCACCGCGCTGTCTTTTGTTCTTTGAAAGGAAGTGGTGGTGTGAGTAGCACCGACCCAGAGGTAATCGCCGCAGTAGACGAGATTGTCGAGAAGCGCTTCGCACTAGAAGTCGAGCGAGACGCCGTGAACCGTCGATTTCAGGCAGCGATCGCCGAGATCACGAAGTTCCACGAGGAAGCGCTCAGAGAGCTCACGCTACTCGAGCGTCAGCTCGATCCGGCCATCTGGCGAGCAATCGACAGCAATCGCGCCACGCTTATCGAGCGAGGCAAGCGGTCGTTCATCACAATGGCGGCCAAGTTCCAACTGCGCGACGTGCCTGCAAAAATCGAGGTGCTCGACAAGTTGGGCATCATGGAAGCCGCCCGCAATTTGGGCGTGGTTCGACAAATCGCCAATCCGCCCAAGGGAGAATGGCGTTTCAATCAGAAGAAGTTTCTCGCGTGGCTCGGTAAAAACAACGAGCTACATGGACACTTCGAACAGTTCATCGATCACGCAGATGGGGGCGAATCCTTGACCATCCAGCCCAACGCCAACTACACCGTACTGCACGACAGCAAGCGCGTGTCACCGCCCTCCATCTCCATCAAAAAGAGCTAGCCCCGCAGCTGCTCTGCCCTATTACCGGCAGAGTCTCGTTCGCGGGGCTTTGTCATGCACCGCTGGTGGAGCCCACTGGACACTTCGTATACCAAAAGACGGGCGTTTGTGGCCTGACACGGAAGAACTTAGATTCGAACACTGACTTATAGCGCGGACATTGTCATAATATTTTAATATGTTATAATATAAAAAGCCTGTGCAGCCGCATAGGTCGTTTCCTATCGAGGAGCAACTGTGGAGTATTTCTTCAGCAAGTTTGTGCTAGAAACTACCGATGCACTCGGTATGAAAGACGTGGCGGCTATTCGCGGCGCGCGCACGGTGCCAGATGACGCGGCGAGCCCAAAAGCTTTCGCCCGTGTAGCCGAGTTCATCGATGGTCGCCAAATTGATCATGTGGAATTTCTTCACCGACGAAGAGGCGATTTCGGTGCTCGTGAGCTCAGGGGAGCAATCCTCTACGACACGTCGTCGCCCGAGCCAGAGCCGTGTCTCCACGTGCTCAATGCACTGCTCGGATACCAGGGAAGCGGCCCACTACTGTCGAAGTTGATCATGAAACACCTTGGCATGTCTGAGGGTATGTTCGACCAGATGAACCGCAGTGTCAACGACATCCACTCGACAAACAAGAGCTACGCAATTTCGGCGGGCAACCTGGATGTCGACTGGCTGTACGACACGAGCGTGCCGCTCATTCTGTACAAGCGCTAGCCGACCGCACGGCGACTCTCCGTCTAGGTACGACGGCAAAACTACCTGCCCGCCCTTGCGCACTTCGGTGCGCAAGGGCGGGCGTTTTGCATTTCAGACACCACAAACAATCAATGCTGACACAAATTTCACACATGAGATTAGTTTCAATTTACTCAAGAATATTTACAAAAGACCACTATTATGATATAAATGATCTGTCAGTCCCAAAACTACCGCAGGAGTGCAAGACATGGATTTCCTTGACATCATCAACGCCAGGAGTAATGCAGAGCTGGACAAAGAGCAGCAGAAGCTTTTCGACGACGTGGAACACGCTGCCGAAGTTGCAAGAATCCGTGCCGACATCATCGGTAAGAAGATTGCAGCTTTTGCCGACAGTCTCGCCATGGAGCATCTTCGCCTTTCGTCGATCTCACCAGACATGTACATTGTCGGCGGCTTCGTGTTTTCGGTGCGCATTCATGGAATGATCGACCCCGACAAGAGGCGTGAGGTTGCTCGGTCCGAAGTACTGTGGCAACACCTCATCTACCTCGTCGGGTTCGACTTGACAGAAAGAACTCAGGAGGTGCGAGTTGGCCCATTGGCACTGCTGAATTTCGATGGAGTCCGCAATGCGTACGACAGGTACCGCGACAGCCTGAACTTCAATTCGTCGGAAGTGATCACTCGGATCAAGGACAGGTCGTAAACCTTTCTCCGCTTCGAGGCGGCTGTTCACAGGGCAGACAAAGTTGAGCTATAGATTGAGCTGAGGACTAAACTCGCATCTCAGTCTTAGACTCACTCGCTGACCGAGCGGTCTGTTCATAGGTGCGACGCAAACCTACCGCCCGCGTTGGACACTTCGGTGTTCAACGCGGGCGTTTTGCTTTTTGTATAATTTGTTATCTTTTCCGCCTTTTGCGCCGACGCGTAGTTTTCATTGCAGGCATAAGACTACGCACAAAAGTACTCAAGCCTTTTTCGACCATATCCAATGTAAACAGCAGGCTTCGTCTACCCAATTCGAGTCGCTGGCGATATGTATGATTCCATGCGCCCGCGCCCTTGCGCGTCAGTGGTCGGTAGAGCTTGTCGATCGGAATTTTACCAGGATTTGGCACAGAATCAGACAGCACCTCACCTGTTTTGATATCTATACTTTGCCATGATTTGAAATCGTGCGTATAGAGTAGCAATACATTGGTGTGGTAAAATTTCGCTGTTTTACGCATCGCGAGTTTCTGCTTTTCGCCTAGATGCGCCATTGTCGGTTTGCTCTCTACAATGGCACGAATTGTCATACCATCCGGGGTTTGGATCGAGATTTCTACGTCCGGCGTGTATCGATAAAGACCGACTTGTATTCCCTCCTCAGGTCGTCGCCATTTCCCATGAAAGCCATTCGCCTCGAGCCAGCGGATAAGTTTCTCTTCTTGGTTTGAGTCAACCCAAAAGATTGAGTCTCCTATGTTTACTTGATGTTGATTGCCTCGCGAGTTGTACATGTTATTTATGATATCAGGCCAAAAGAGATTCGCAGTACGGAGTTTTGGCATTGAAAATTAGTAGCAGCGCACCAAGTCCGACGATTGTCATGGAGTGAGGAGCATTTCTTCTGATTTTTGTTATAATAAGCAGTATCTATAATAGGCTTAGCTGTCCAACTTGATTAGTTTGACGTATTTGGAATCTAAGTTATTAAGTTGAATTGCATTCGTTAAAATTGTAAAGAGATCAATAAAGTCGTTGCGTGCTTGAATATAGTCTCGCTTAATAACACTTACCCTCTTGCCGACCCTCTCTCCGGCTTCTAACAGTTGAACCTTTTTGACATTATTCACGAAGTTGTCGTCTATAACAGAATCGTTGTGTGCAATAAGGTGTCGCACTTGCCAGTGTCTATGGATTCTGTTAAGCAAATCATCATTATCTATGTTAATACCAAAATACGCATCAAAGATGCCCTCCATTTGTTTAACATTCTGAAAGTTAATTTTTCTTTCTGGGTCTTTTGTTGATTGTAGTTTGCTATACATATGACGACCAAATTGTGCTGCAACATGTTTGGGTGAGTCAAGCCCAGATTCCTCACATTTTACGAGAATTTCCTGCACCTCTCCAGCTGAAAAGTTAATGTTTGAGCTTTTAATGACTTTTGCAAAATCCTCTATCAGTAAACTTTTAAATACGTCCTTAAGTAAGCTCTCTGCGGCTCCGACCATAATTACGAAACCTTGCTTGTAAAGCATGTCCGATATCTCTTTCTGCTTGGTATCTGCACTCTTTTTCATACTTTTATATGCAGCATCGGCATTGGTACCCTGCTTCAGTAATCCACCGTAAATACCATAAAGTGTACCGTACGAATCAAAAATGGAATCAACCTCCTTTATTCGCTCGACAAAGAAATCTTCAATAGTTCGTAGTTTCTTCATAATGTAACTTCCTGATACTTTTCAAAAAGCATCGTGACACGGTCGGCTTCGGAGGCGAAGGGTTCGCGGCGATAGAGGCGGTCGACGGCTTTGTCCAGAGCAGTGTGAGCTTTTGCTAATACTGGGGGCATAGCGAGGGGGTCGTAGAGGTCAGCTAATGAACTACCTGGGAATTGGGCGCGGGCGTCGAGGATGGTTTGGGCGAGCCGGGAGATTTCGGTCTTTTGCGCTTCGGTGGCTTCTGGCCAGATGAAGTTGTTGTAGACGATTCCCGCAGAATACTGATAGTCACTTTTCATACGACCGGAGACGGTGCGCATCCAAGCCATGTGCATCGTCGATTGGAGCACACCAAAGTGATAAAGTGACGCGCTTGGCACAACCAGCGATGAGCCGTTTGCGATAATATCTGTCGACATAAAACCGATGGGCATGTAGTTGCGGTTCTCAGAAGACACCTTCGGCAGTAAGAGATAGTCGGACCGGGGCTGGCGAATTTCTCCAAAAAGCGTTGGCGTCTTGGCCATATCCAGAGTTTGCGGACGTTCACTAGTGAGGCGGTATGCACGTGTTTGTTCGACTCTCTTCATGACAAAGCTATTGCTTCTGATGTCGGATGGATTTACGCCTTCGAGCCACAAGCAATAGCGCACGGTATTATTAATAAATTCATTACCGCCGACGTATCGACGTACCAAATGTTCAGTTTGCGGCTCATCTGCGACAAGCTGCCGATAGTCTTCTTGGCTCAGGATAAGATTACCTTTGTCGATTGGCATACTACCATAGTTCATACGAGGGACCCCGTAGCAGATCTGATTTGAGCGATTCTCAATAAAAATTGATGGCGCATCAATTCCATAGCCGTTGATATTCTTTGCGAGCACTTCATTTGGTTCTCCGCGTATATCTTCGTACTCAAAAATTCGTCGCTCCGGTTTACCAGATAGCCCGAAGCCGACTATCACACAATACACTGCGGCATTGCCCTTTGCGTCATTACTCCATTTGAATGTTTGATGCAAAAAATTAATATGAAAGTCTTTGCCAAACAAGTACTTCCATAGCACAGGAACTTGCTCGCCCTGGATAATGGAGTTTGTCGATACGAGCGCAGATTGTATTGCTGAATTTTGCTTCATAATTCCTGCAGCCTTGACGTACCATGCTGACACAAAGTCCAGAATTCCGGCCGATTTCACTCCATTGAAAGCCTGAAATACGAGGTCTTTTTGCTCTTTAGATTGCTCTTTCTTGCCCAGGAATGGTGGATTACCCAGAATGTAACTCAGCTCACTTGGCGCAACAACACTTGCCCAGTCTGTCGTGAGCGCATTTGCATGTACAATCGTGGCACTAACAGTCAATGGCAACCGCTTAAACATCTTGCCGCTCTGGTGGCTGTATTCCATATTCATCTGATGATCTGTGAGCCAGATGGCTGTTTGTGCGACAAGGCTCGGGAACTCGTCGATTTCTATACCGTACATTTGATCCACATTCACCTTGAGCGTACCCACACCTTCGCCGGCGTTTGCAAACATGTCTTGCTGTTCAGAGTTTTTGGCGAGCTGCGCAACAACCTTGTGTTCGAGTCGACGTAGCTCGCGATACGTGATGACCAGGAAGTTACCCGATCCACAAGCTGGGTCAAGAAACTTGAGGCTTGCTAACTTATCCTGAAACTTACGCAATTCATCATACTTCTTGCGTGGGCCTGCAGCGAGTGCGTGAGCAAATTCTACATAGAGATCGTCTAGAAATAATGGCTTGATGACACGCAATATATTTTTCTCGCTCGTATAGTGTGCGCCTAAGTTGCGGCGGGCTTTAGCGTCCATGACGCCCTGAAACATACTACCGAAGATAGCCGGAGACACCTTTGACCAGTCGAGACGCATCGCCTCGAGTAGCTGGGTACGCATACTACTGGTAAAGTATGGCGTCTGGATAGATTCGGCGAATAGGCCGCCGTTGACATAGGGCAAGCTAGCCATCTCTTCGTCGAGTGAACCTTGTCGCCTGTCTACTGGTGTGTTGAGTGCCTGGAATACCTGCATCAGACGTGGGCCAAGATCAGAGCCATCGTCGCTCGTGCGATTTGCCAAGTAGTGCTGTAGCAGTTGGTGATCAAAGATACCACTATCGTCTGCAAACATACAAAAAACGAGACGAACGAGCAGAACTTCGAGATCATGGCCAGTGTAGTTATCTGCTTTGAGTTGATTGTGCAGGCTCGCCATAGCTTCGGCAGCTTTGATGTTGACTGGGTTTTCTTCGGCTAGGTTTTTGGATTGTTGCTCTATCATGAAGCCAAAGAGCTTGACATGCTGCGGTAGTTTATCGATCGTGAACTCTACTTGCTCACGTGTATCGAGATCGATACAGAGGAAACTTGCAAAATCACTCAGTACGATAGCATGAGGCAAGTCATGGTCTGGCATGGTTTCTAGATATTCGTAGGCTTGAATACTCGCTTTCGTGAGGTCTTTACCACCAGATTTCTGCTCCGCGAGAAGTTTGCCGGGCCAGAACATATCGATAAAACCTTGTCTGCCACTCCCTTTTTTGATTGCATATTCAAAGAAAGCACCGTGCCTGCGACGATCGACTCCGTATACCGACAGGAAATCACTCCAAAAGCTCTGACTCTCGCCTTTTTCATACGTCTCGCCCTGCCACTTACTCGCAAACTCGGTTGCGCGGTCTTGAATCTCGTTCCAGCTTAAATTCGCCATAGTATCTGTAGTATAGCTTTTGAGGGGTTATTTTGCCAGTGAACAGAATTTCATCAACAAATAACAAAACACCCATTGGGTGCTGTGAGTCTAGGGCAGTCACGCGGTGGTCTCGACGAATCGAGACCACCGCGTGCGTGGAGATGAGGTGCGGACTACGACGTCCCGAAGACCCCGATGGCCACCTGCACGGTGCAGTAGCGCGGCGAACCGAGCTCGTCACGATCGTCGTGCGTGAGCGTCAGCTCGTCGCGCGACGGATCGAGCACCGCGGCCTGCACCGCTTCGTGTGCCGAACCCGGAGCCGCCACGGCGCCGTGCTCCATGATCTTGTCGAAGATCTCGTAGTCCCGGCCGGCCATCTGGCCGGTGGTCGGGTACTGCCAGGAGTAGTTGGTGCACCGGGCGGCCTCGACGAATCCGCTGATCCAGCCGAGGCACGACGCGGCCTCTTGCGGTGTGCAGCTCGTCTCGGCGACGATCTTGTCGACAGCGATGTCGGTCGGGCTCTGAACGGTTTCCTCCACGGGAGCCGGTGCGATACCGGTCTTGATGGATACGGACATATGCCTACCTCTTCCACTAGGTCAACTCCTGGTTGGAGTCGATCTAAAAATAATATACAATATATCAGTATACTTGACAATAGTCATATCAAAAGACCGAGATAATAACAGACTTTTAGTATTCAGCGATAACTATCTTATGCTGATTCATCATCGTCTTATACGCATCTGGCTTCTTCATCAGCTCACTCATATTTTCGGGTACTATTTGCCAGCTCACCCCATACTTGTCTTTGCACCAGCCACATTGTTCGGCTGCTGGCACTGCGGAAAGTTTACTCCATAACTCGTCTATTTCTGCTTGATCTTTGCAACTAACCTCTAATGAAACTGCTTCGTTGAACGTAAAATCTTGCTCGGCGCCAGAGTCGTTTGCCGTGAACCACTGACCAGCGAGTGTAAAATCCGAAAACATCAACGACTCAGACGTCGCCGGACCCGTAGGCTGTCCGTAAGAATATTGCATACCCTTCTCCGAATTCGCAAACACACTTGTATAGAAGTCGACTGCTTCGCTGGCCTTGTTTTGTACGGCAGCGCCAAACATGAGTGAAGGAATAATAAACGGCCGAGGCTCACCATCCGGATCGGTGAGTATGAGCTGCCATGAAAAACCATACTTGTCTTGCACCCAGCCATAATGCTGACTGAATTCATACGTATCAAGCGGCATGAGTGCCGTGCCACCGTCGATGAGCTTTGCCCATAGCGTATCGAGATGTTCCCTGGCTTGCTCGTCACGAGAAGGGTCAAAATTCACCATAAATGACATAGCTGGTGTTGGCTTGAATTCCGGACCAGCATTGATAGCCATAAACTTCAGATCACCGAGACAGAACACCGCTGACAACATCTTACCTGCGAGCTCCAGTTGAAAATCCGCTAAGCCTTCGTCTGCAGAATTCGGATAATGATCTACCGAGAGCACTTCACCCCCGAAAGCATCTGTATAAAACTGAATCGCCTCGTCTGCATTGCCCTCAAACCATAAACTTGGTGTAATCTTTTGCGTCATATGCCCTCCTATTCCTTATGAATCCAGTATACTACTTTTTACCTAACAGCCTCGCGCACAAACATGCCGTACATCCACCTATTGACTATATATTCATATTGTGTTAAAATACACATGCTGAATATTATATTCATGCACCTTGACAGAGTAGCAAACAATTCTGGGTATCAATAGTTGCACACTCTATACTGTGCGTCAATTGATACCCAGAAAAGCTGGGTGCACTTACAGTGGGGGTACATCATGCAAGGTATGCAGATCACCGAAAGCCTCAGCATTCTCGACTTCACAAGGATTGGCCAAGCCATCCTGCCGGGCGACACGCTGCCGACGATCTACATCGTTGATCATGTCGAACCGCGGAAGACCTTCTTGAGCTTACTCGCCTACAACCTCAACATCGACGTCGAGCAGATCGGAACTACGGATCACGTGATCGAAGTCGTCGTCAATGCCCTGCTTGCACCGCGTGACAGCCCGGAGAGCCTCATCAGGTTCATCGATACACTGTACTTGTCGGAGCAGTCGATGGACGACGACCACACAGAGGCACTCCTCGATGCAATCCAAGAACGCCAGGGGCTGAGTCCGCTCAACGTCTGGGTATGGAAGACCGAACGCCAGGAATGGGAGAAGGTCAGACCGCTGCGACAGTAATGGTCCAGCCCGAGTTAGCCGGGGGCGAACAGATCTATTGTTCGCCCCCACGGCACCACATGCTACTCTGTCACTTCACCAAAAATTTTAATGTTGCTTGAAGTTTTTGGTGAAGATAATTTATAAAAGCTGTTCTTTTCTAAACTGCACCATGCGGACTATCAAATCTTCGGGTAGTGGCTGACCCAGGGGGAATTGCACAGAGCCCTTGCCCTGCTTATATTGCGATAAGTCACTCAGGAATGCTTCGTGCCCCTGCGGAGTGGCGTAAAAACCAATATGTTTTGCAAAACCACCAAAATACACTAGCGGTTTTTTTTGCTTCGGGTACTTCACGCCGCACGATTTCACGCAGGCGTAGCAAACGTTTTTTTGCCTCACCATCAAACTTGTCGATATATGTGTCAACTTCGCTCATTCTCCCCCTAGCATGCTTTATTAATGTCTATTACTATGCCGCGGCGCCGAGTTTTGCGTAGTGCTTATCTTTGCACGCTGCCGTATGAAAAAGCAACTCAGGGTTTTGCTTGCAGTTGAGGCATATCAGCACCAAGTCATTACATTCCATGTGCGCGCAGTTTTCAAAATTATTTGTCGGTCCCTGGCAGTGCGTACAAACTCCAATAGTTTTAGTGTGATCACTAAAGTCTACGGTCATGCGGTCGTCAAACACTCGAAGTGAACCTTCCCATAGGCCGTCATCGCCATAGGCCTCGCCGTATTTTACGATACCACCGTCTATCTGATAGACGTCTTTAAACCCACGCTTTTTCATCATGGCGGATATTACTTCACAGCGAATACCCCCGGTGCAGTAGGTGACAACCTTCTTATCTTTGATGTCATCGTATTTTGCACTCTCAAGCTCTTCGATAAAATCACGCGAAGTATCGGTGTTCGGCACGATGGCGTTTTTAAATTTGCCTATCTTTGCCTCGTGCTCGTTGCGTCCGTCGAAAAAGATCACATCGTCACCATATTGCTCGACCAGTTCGTGCACCTGTGCGGGCTTAAGGTGTTGACCACCACCCACTACACCGTTTTCATCAACATCAAACTCATCGTCGCTATTTTTAAACCCGACAAGTTCTTTGCGATTTTTTACACTCATGCGCGGAAAATCTTCGCGCGATCCGTCCGACCATTTAAATACAACGTCTTTAAAACCCGGAAACTTTTTTGTTTCTTTGACGTATTTCTTGAGGTCTTCTATCTCACCACCGACTGTGCCGTTGAGTCCGTGTTGACTCACCAATATTCGTCCCCGAAGATTAAGGCTATCGCAGAGAGTTTTTTGCCATAGCTTGACAGCCTCCGGGTCGCCGAGCGGAGTGAATTTGTAGTAGAGTAATATCTTTTGCATCGCTGTTATTATAGCATTTTACACGGTATTATGCAGCCATGAGCACGTTCGAAACATTCGACCATAGCTCCATTGTGTTCGCTAAAAAGAACTACGCCTGGATAGCACGAGTATCCTTGAAAGCTAATATATCATAAAAAATGCAGCTCTCGTAGCACTTGCACTTGGGCTAGTAGCACAGACGGCGCCGCTCACAAAAACGCGCACCAAAGCCGTTTAAGATTTCGTGTAAAACGCTGAGATTTGACGATATGTCTTGGTCGTAAATGCAAGCAATGCGGCCACCACAAGCAGTAAACCTGAAATCAGAAATATGAACGCAATACCACGTGCCTCGCCCTCGCCCAGCAGCCAACCGTACTGCATCTTACCGGCATCTGAGTTCATATAAGGTATCACGATAAACTCGGCTATCGGCGCGACGATAAATGCAGTAATAGGCGCTGCTGATGATTCCAGAGCCTGCGCAAAGCCGAATACTCGACCCTGTCTTTCGTAGGGAACAACCCTCTGAATCACCGTTTGCTCAGCAGATTCGATGACAGGTATGAGCACCATATACAACCAGATACCGATGGCATACAGCCACCACCATTCACGTATAGTAAAGAACGCACCAAGCAGCCCCATAACAACCGCTGCAAGCAGAAGTGTCTTGATCGGCTTTTTACCTAGACCAAACTTGGCAATCAGTAAGCCACCAATCACAAATCCCGTACCAGCGACTCCGAACAAGATCCCCCACATTTCTACCGAAAATAACGTCAATCCATACGGATCCATAAGCGCCATGTACGACCCGCCGATAAAGTTGTTGAGCATAGAGAAAAACAGTAGGCCGAATAGTCCCGGCACCACAGTGATAGCCGCAATACTGCCTTTGATATCAACTTTCTTATTTTCAAGTTCAGGGTCGTGCGCCACACCCTTTTCTGGAATTTTTACAAATAACATATGGACAAATACGGCTGCCGTTAACACACATGCGATTGCGAGCGTCCAACCCATACCAAGTAGGCCAATAGACAATCCACTAAACACACTCGTCACAATGAAGCCAAGGCCTTGCACGGTTCCTACGAGGCCATTTGCATTAGCACGTTTTTCTTTTTTTACCAGCAGTGTGACGATAGTCGATAGTGCTATGTTGCGCATATTTTCTACTACTGCACCGATGAGGATGATTGCCGTAAATAGCCAGAACCATGGCTGGTTGAGCTGAAGTAGTGTCGCATCCGACAACAGAGCGTAAAACGCGGCTGCAGCCAAGAATAGCGCCAAGGTAAACGCTGAAGCAAATATCATAACGCTTCGTTTTTTGTGGCGATCGACAACCGTACCGAACCAAATACTACAGAGTGCAACGAGCAGCATATATGAACCGCCGATGATACCTGTAGCAAGCACAGATTTTGTTTCCAAGTACACCCAAAAAGTCAACGCAAACCAAAGATAACTCGTCGTGACATTCGCGACAAGCGTGTTAATAAGAACTTGGTAGAAATTTCTCATCACCTTTACTATACATTACGAAGTTGTCAATTCTACATATTTTGTATATAATCAAAATTACTATGATCTAAAAAGATCCTCTACTCGCCAACGTCCGGATGAGCCGAACCAATAGCGACTACAAAAAAACCATAGTCACATATCAAGGAGGAGCGTGAGTTTAAATACCCAAACATTAAAACAGTATTGGCGTCAATCAAGAAAATATAAAGGCTCATACCTGCTGATGATGCTCTTTATTCCTATCGGCGTCGCGTCGATCGATATGGCTCTGCCGTATTTTCTTAGCCAAGCCGTAGGAGCTATCGCCGAGAAAAATCCCGACGCCGTTTCTCAGGCTCTCACATTTGCAGCTGTAGTTGGGGTTGTCGGTGTAATATGCAACCTTGTCGGATTTCAGGCGCTCACCCGCCATACTGCGCACGTTGTTGCAAGGTTGCGTGAGGCAACATTTCAGCAGCTGCTACAAAAAGATCACGCTTTCTTCACCAACCAAAAAGTAGGTGCAATGACGGGCCGATACATCGACTATGTCCGAAGTGCCATGACAATCAACGACCTCTTCGTCATACGAACCGTAGGATTCCTATTGTCCGTTGGTGCCGGCATCACAGTCCTATGGCTTCAATCGTGGCTGCTCGCATGCGTAGTATTGGGTTTTATATTTGTACTGATCTTACAAATTCGCTGGAGTGCGAAATTTCGTGCACCATGGCGACACGAGCGCAAAACACTTGTCAGTGAAATACATGGCGAAGTTGCCGATGCACTCACCAACAACCTTGTCGTGCGAACGTTTGGTGGTGAAAAACGTGAGGTAGAATATCTACTCTCAAAAACACATCGGTTTGAAAAGATTTTCACAAAAGATATCGGCTTTGCTCTCGGCGAAGGTTCTGCGCGCGTTGCGCTCATGGCAACTATACAAATTACTACTATTGTCATAGCGACCTCGATGGTGCAAGATGGTACGCTCACTATCGCGGCCGCTATATTTACCGTTGCCTACCTTCAGCGACTAGGCTCGCAGATCTTTACGCTTGGTGAAATGATCAACGGTTACGATCAAGCATTCCTCGATGCCCAGCCCATGACAGAAATGCTGCTCGCCGAAAATGTGATAAACGACAAGGACGATGCACAAGAATTAACGGGAGTATCTCCAACAGTACAGTTCGACCATGCGAGCTACCGATATAGTGACGGCAACGAAGATGTACTCAAAGATATTGACGTTACTATTCCTGCTGGCCAAAAGGTTGGACTTGTTGGTCCGAGTGGCGCCGGCAAAACAACAATATCTCAACTGTTGCTGCGCTTTGCTGATGTGACAAATGGCGCTATCAAGATATCGGGCCACGACATACGAAACATAACCCAAGAAAGTCTGCGTGCACATATCGCCTACGTTCCCCAGGAGCCCATGCTGTTTCATCGAAGCCTTCGCGAAAACATCGCGTACGGTCGGCCCAATGCAAGCGACGAAGAAATCATACAGGCAGCCAAACAAGCCAACGCGTTTGAGTTCATACAAGATTTGCCGGAAGGCCTTGATACTACGGTCGGTGAACGTGGCGTAAAACTAAGTGGCGGCCAAAGGCAGCGCATCGCCATCGCCCGTGCCATACTTAAAGATGCACCGATATTGGTACTTGACGAAGCGACCTCTGCACTCGATAGTGAGAGCGAGAAGCTCATTCAAGACTCACTCGAGAAGCTCATGCACGGGCGCACTAGTATCGTCATTGCGCACCGACTCTCTACTATCGCCAAACTCGACCGCATCATAGTGCTCGATAAAGGTCGGGTAAAAGAAGATGGTACCCACCAAGAGCTACTACGCAAAAAGAACGGTATATATGCTTCTCTTTGGAGCCACCAGAGCGGCGGTTTTATCGAAGAATAGAAGTAAGCTTTACTAGCATGCTCTGCGCCCCTCAGATATTCTATAGATATGAGCGAAACACCAACCCACACACGAGTCCGCGAACAGATGAATCTCAGCAATGCGGTGTACGAGGCTATCGACACGCCAACGGCGAGCGGTGAACATGCCCACAAAGTTATACTGCGCGATTGTTTAGGCACGCTGGCTGTTGCACTCGAAAATTCCTATAAATTTGGCTGTGCAAGCGATGCGACTCACAGTCGTATGCTTGGACACTTTGCGCAAAATGGACTCACCACAAACAACATTACCTACGCTCCCTACCCAGAATATAGAGCATATGCTCGCAACATACGCCGCACTAAACCAAAGTTATATAGCGCACCAGATGCGGCACTTGCAGAAGTATTTGCAGCGTACGGAGATATCGCTCGTGCAACCTGGGACACGCAAGGTAACCCAGAGCCTGATTCGCGCCATGCAGTACATGTGACAGCACTAGCCGCACCCTATGCGCTACGCGAATATCCCGATCTAGACGCATCGCTTGTTTCAAGCTATAGTCTAGTCCACGACATACTCGAGTGGCACGCGGGCGACACACCCACACTAAATTTATCGACACAAGGCCACGTTGAAAAAGAGACGAAAGAAGCAGAAGCGCTCGAGCTATTCTGTACTACATTTTCACCAGAATACCCCAAGCTTGTCACACTAGTAACAGACTACGAAGAACTGGTAAACGACGAGGCCAAGTACGTCAAAACATTCGACAAACTAGACCCCGGGTTCACCCACTTTGGCAATAAAGGAAAAGCCATCAAAGAGCTTGGTATCGATAGTCCAGAAACATTTTGGCGCGAACATCACAATACGTACGTGCGAATGTCTCGCTATGCGCTAGATTTTCCAAGAATACTCGAAGACAGGGATACTCGTGCGCAGATGATCGAAGAACTTGCCTGGCCAAGCGCTCAGTAACGCAGCCTATCGCAACAAAAAACACCCCTTTACGGGGTGTTTTTTGCAGTACTATCTAGAGCTACTTAGAATCTGTATTGTTCTGCTCTTGAGTTTCCTCAGGAGTCTCCGCACCGTTTTCAGCCTCTACGCTATCAACATCCGCTTCGGCGTCACCGCCAGCAGCATCGTTGGCAGCCTGCAATGCGCTTGGCTCATAGACACTTGCTATCACAAGCTCCGTGATACTATGTTGCTCTTCGTCGTCATTTGCACGTTGGTCGACATGGTCAACAAGCTCAACGTTTTCTGGCAACGTGATATCAGCAACCGTCAGGCGCTCACCTGGCTCAGCCAAGTTGGCGATAGAAACTTCAAGCGACTCTGGAAGATCCATAGGCAGTGCCTTCACTTCGATTTTCTCGAGTGACTGCAGCACAACGTAGCCAGATTTCTCTGCTTCGCTCTCACCTACACCTGTGAGGTGGATTGGTATTTCTGCTACCACGGTTTCTTTTGCGTTTACTGCGTGAAACGATACGTGATTGATGCGGTGCTTGACCACGTCAAATTCGACGTCTTTGATCATCGCAATACGCTTTTTGCTACCAATAGTGAGGTGCACCGGTGAGTGGCTCCCTGCTTGGCGATAGATTTTTTCTAGTAGGTTATGATCTGCTTGCACACTCACTGGAGTCATACCAGGACCATATACAACTGCAGGCACTATCGATTGTTTGCGAAGTTGCGCGACTTTTTTACCGTGCACTTCTCGTTCGTCTAATTTTAATTCAATTTTATTTCCCATATCTCTCCTTTTCGATTAGGATACTTTTACGGAAACAACCGTCTTTTTATTATACCATTTACGTGAGCCCTTTCCTAATGTGTGATAAAATTGTACTATATAAACCTGCGACGTTTTTTGCCTTTTATCATTCTTGCTTTCGTGGTAGCACTCGGAGCCTACGGATATCTCAGTATCGAGCATTACGGCCTACAAAATCTAGTGTCGCTTATCAGTATTTACGGTGTAGCGGCAATCATCTTTGCAGAATCAGGGCTGCTGATAGGATTCTTTCTTCCCGGCGACAGTTTGTTGTTCACTGTAGGTTTCTTGATTTATCAAGGTGTTATCGACTTCAATATTCACACAGCAGTCGTCATCTTTTTTCTGGCAGCAGTACTTGGAGACAGTGTAGGCTATACGTTTGGCAATCGTGTTGGGCGTAAACTTTTTAAACGCAAGAATTCACTGCTATTTAATCGTGAAAACCTTGAGTACGCCGAGGCCTTCTATACCAAGCACGGCGGCAAAACAATTATCATCGCAAGATTTGTACCTGTGGTTCGTACATTTGCCCCTATCGTCGCTGGTATTGGCCATATGAGCTACAAGCGTTTTCTCGCGTTTAATGTCATCGGTGCGTTTATCTGGGCAGTTGGCGCTACATACTTAGGCTACTATGCGGGTACGTGGATCGAACGCTACAATATCAATATTGAGTACGTCATCATCGGCATCATCATCGTGACACTGGCTCCTATTTTTATTCATCTCTTTAAAGATAAGAAGCAGCGTCGGGCGATCTTAAAGCTTTTCAAACAGCAAATTCGTGCATTCACAGGAAATAACAAAAAATAACTCTCACGCTTGCAGCTCTGCAAACATTCGAGCTATAGTTGTGATAGCCGCGCATGCGCGGGGCAACACAGTGACATCCGAGAGGATTGGTTAAGAAGCAGCCTTCCTTGACAGCGTAAGTAATAGCGCCTCGGACGAGTGTTTGTCGCCCAGCCAACTTATTTGTTGGCTGGGCCTTTTACCTTTAGAGCAATGCTTTGAGATATTTTCCGGTGAAAGATTTGGCAACTTTTATGACAGCCTCTGGTGTGCCCGTAGCTACGACGGTACCGCCGCCAGAACCACCTTCAGGCCCCATGTCTATCAGGTGATCTGCCGTCTTGATGACGTCAAGATTATGCTCGATGATCACCATACTGTTACCACCTTCAACGAGCTTTTGCAGAATCCCAAGTAAGCGTTTGACGTCAGCCGAGTGCAGTCCGGTGGTTGGCTCGTCAAGAATATACATCGTCTTGCCCGTATTACGCCGGGAAAGCTCGGTTGCTAGCTTGATGCGCTGTGCCTCGCCGCCACTAAAAGTTGTTGCTGGCTGACCGAGACGTATATACCCTAGCCCAACATCTACGAGTGTCTCGAGTTTACGCTGCACCGTCGGCACATTTTGGAAAAACTCGGCAGCTGTTTCGACCGTCATGTCGAGCACATCGCTAATCGTTTTGTTCTTGTACTTTATTTCGAGCGCCTCTTGGTTATAGCGCTTACCGTTGCAGACGTCGCAAGTAACGTACACATCTGGCAAGAAATGCATTTCGATTTTTATCATACCATCACCTTGGCAGTTTTCGCAGCGACCGCCTTTGACATTGAAGCTAAATCGTCCCGCTTTGTAGCCTCGTACGTTTGCTTCGTTCGTGCCGGCAAAAAGTTCGCGAATCGGGGTAAAAATACCTGTATAGGTAGCCGGGTTTGAACGGGGTGTTCGGCCGATAGCCGACTGATCAATGATAATTACTTTGTCTAGCTGATCTATGCCTTCGATATTGTCGTGCGACCCAGGTACCGTTTGTGCACGATGTAGGCGTGCCGATAGTTCTTTTGCCAAGATGTCATTCACTAGCGTCGACTTGCCGCTGCCGCTCACACCACTCACTACCGTAATAAGCCCAAGAGGAAACTCCACATCGACATTCTTGAGGTTGTTTTCTCGTGCTCCACGTATCGTGAGCATGCGATCTTTGACAATCTTGCGGCGTTTTTTTGGTACATCGATTTTCTCGGCTCCACTCAAATAGCGACCAGTGATACTTTCTGTATTTGCCGCCACTTCGCTCGGCGTACCAGCGGCAACAACATGGCCACCTTTCACACCCGCGCCAGGGCCGATATCGAGTAGGTAGTCTGCTTCGCGAATAGTATCTTCGTCATGCTCAACGACGAGCACAGTGTTGCCGAGATCCCGCAGGCGTTTGAGTGTTGCTATCAAGCGATCGTTGTCACGCTGATGCAAGCCTATCGATGGTTCGTCGAGTACATAGAGTACACCTTGCAAGCCAGAGCCAATCTGTGTCGCTAAGCGTATACGCTGCGCTTCTCCACCGCTCAGTGTGTTTGCGGCACGTCCAAGCTCAAGGTAATTCAAGCCAACGTTGCTCATAAATGTGAGCCTCGATACAATTTCTTTGAGAATCTGCTTCGCAATTTGCTCTTCTTGTTCGTTTAGTTCAAAGTGATTTTTAAACAGCTCCAACGCTTCGTCGATACCAAGATTACAAATATCCATGATGTTATGACCGTGTACAGTGACAGCCAGTACCACAGGTTTGAGCCGCGCACCTTTACAAGCATGGCATTTGCGCTCACGCATAAACCGTTCGATGTCTTTTCGCATAAACTCGCTGTCGGTTTCTTTGTGTCGACGTTCGAGGTTTGGTATCACCCCTTCGTAAGTAGAATCGTAATAACGACCACTACCGAGCTGCACGCGGTACTTCTGATTGCCTGTACCGTAGAGGATTTTTTGCAGCGCGCTATCGTCAAGGTCGCTCACCGGTACTTGCAAGTCAAACTTGTGCGCATCGCCCACTTCTTTAAGTCGTTTGAGCCACCACGCGTCGTTGTTGACACGGTTGTATGGGCGAATTGCACCCTCGGCTATCGTCAAGTTGGGATTGAAAACCAAGTCGGGGTCAACTTCAAGTCGTGTACCAAGTCCCGTACATACAGGACATGCACCCTGCGGAGCGTTAAAGCTAAATAGTCGCGGCTCGAGTTCTGGAATTTCTATGTCTGGATTGTCAAGGGACGCATAGCGTTGACTCATCACCTGCACTTCGTCTGTATCGACATGATACACGCCTAAAATACCGCCGCCCACCTCGAGCGCTTGTTCTACACTCTGCGCAACGCGCGTACGCATATCCGCTGCCATCACAAGCCTGTCAACTACGACTTCAATAGTGTGACGTTCGTTCTTTTTCAGCTCTGGAAACTCTTCAAGCGCATACACAACACCGTCTACGCGAGCACGAGCAAACCCTAGCCGAGTGTACTGTTCGGGAACATGCGCAAACTCACCTTTTTTATCGTTGGCGATTGGTGCGAGCAGCATAAGACGAGTGCCTTCTGCTATATTCATAACTTCGTCAATAATGTCATCTTTTGTACGGCGACTGACCGCGCGACCTGTAATAGGGTCATGCGGCACGCCAATACGCGCAAACAATAGGCGCATGTAGTCATAAATCTCTGTCACAGTGGCCACGGTAGAGCGTGGGTTACGGCTTGTTGATTTCTGATCTATTGAAATAGCCGGGCTAAGTCCGTCGATACTCTCAACATCTGGCTTATCCATGATGCCTAAAAATTGTCGGGCGTAGCTGCTGAGGCTTTCTACATAGCGTCTCTGACCTTCGGCGTAAATTGTATCAAACGCTAAGCTCGATTTACCCGAGCCCGACAAACCCGTAATAACCACCAACTTGTCTCGTGGAATTTCTACAGATACATTCTTTAGGTTGTGCTCACGTGCACCAACTACTTTTATCACCTCTGGCATATCCGTTCCATTATATCATCATACGCCGAGTTGTCACCAGGGTCGGCTCACATTTACTGCCCAGAGTATGGTACAAAGTGCTTATCTTTGCATCTTTTTGACTCTACTGCTACATTATGAATTAGATAACTAACGGTGGAGACTCACATGAAAAAAATCGTCATAGCAGCTTGCAGTATTTTTCTGACATTTTATGTGCTGAGCAAATCTGGCGTACTAAGCGCACTTTTAATATTCTTGCTAGCTGGTGTCGTTCCGGGCACCAACTGGTCCCTTCCGGCCGGACTCATGCTTGGCATATGTGCTGCACTCGCTTTTGTATTCACCGTGCACTTCGTCGTATTTAGCATCGCAGAAGAGCTTGATCTCCGTCGACTGACTCGCAAATACATAGCTCGCAAAAACCGCATGCCAAAAAAGCGATTCTTGAGCGTCAGTCGCTAGCTCTCCTCGGCGATCGGCATGATTGATTCTAACCACAGTTTCAACTCTTCGCATACGTATTGTTGGTGATCGCTAAGGTCGGCTTGTTTCGACACAGTCTGTAAATCTTGCAGAAACTTAGGCGCGCGTGCTGTTAATCTTGCGGCTCGCCATTGCTCATATGCACCAAGTTCATCGGCGGTGGCAATCCGCGAAAAATTGCGTGCTTTATAGCGCGGAAACATTTCCATAAGGCGAGCATCGTCAAATTCAGGCTTATAAGCTTTCAGTTCTTTTTCATCTGCATTTCGTAGCACTTCGCTACGGAGTTTGTCGCGGTCACTCACAAACCCATCGTACAGTTGAGACTCTGCGTCTGCGGCGGCAGGAAAATCAGGTCTTTTGAGCAGCACTTGTGCTACCCGCTGCGCAAAGTCTGGGTGGGCAAGCAAGAGCTTCCTATGTTTTTCGACGGTCGCCATATCTAGCTGCAGCTTGCTCCAGCCGTCTGCCTGTTCGAGCACACCGACAGGCGCTACCGCAGGAGCACGGTTGTATTGCAACTTTTTAACAGGTAATTTTTGGTAGTCATCACCTCGTTCGGCGTACGGAGTAAATAGAATTTCAGCTAGCTCTCGCTCGGACATGGCAAGCCAAGCCGTAGGGTTGTAGCGCAGATCGTACACAAACACATTACCATAATCAGCCTCGGCAATAGGCAGCGCTACCGTCGCCTTATTAAACTCGACGTCATAGCGACCAGACGCATACACAAATGGCTTTTGCTCATCGAGATTTACAAGTGCGTGAATAGCTTTCTTATCTCGCATTTTCAGTAAGTAGTCAAACAACTGCGGCTGTTTCTCTGCGATAAGCTTAGTCACCCCTATCAGCGCACCGACATCACTCAAGGCATCGTGCGCTTTTGCATGATCTAAGCTGTTTTCTGCGCTCAAAAGCTCTAATTTATTAACGGGCTTGCCGTCGACGGTCGGCCAATTAATCCCATCTGGACGGAGTGCACGCGTCATACGCACGACATCGAGCATATCCCATCGACTACGACCATCTTTCCAAGTCCATTCATACGGGTCGTAATAGTTACGCCACAATAATGCGCGCATAAATTCATCGTCGAAACGAATACTGTTGTAGCCGAGGATGATTGTGTCCGGTGTCGCGATTTCTTCTATAAATATTTTTGCAAACTGCGCTTCGGTATACCCATCCGCTACAGTCTCTTGCGGTGTGACACCTGTCACCATCAACGCATACGGGCTTGGCAGGGTATCGTCGTTGAGTGCAACAAGTAAGTTGTATGGCTCGCCTATAGGATTAAAATCCATGTCGGTTCGCTGCCCAGCAAATTGCATAACACGATCTTCGCGGGGGTCGAGGCCGGTAGTTTCTAGGTCGTAGAAGAAATATGTTGCTGTCATCTACTTCCACTATACACTACCCGGAAAAAGGAATAAGCCCCGTGTAGTACCGGGGCTTGTATGGATTAAAAAAATATTGATTTTGAAAGCGTATCGAAACACTACAGCACTAGCTATCTGCTAAACTCACTGCACGAGTAGCGCAATCTTGAAGATGCGCCTGGCGCGGCGGAACACAGCATAAAGCTGCTGCATTCCGCCGCACCGAGTGCGTGGGCTCAGAAGACGTAAACCGTCCTCTTCTCCCGAATACTCGCCGCCGATGCCCTGGAACCCAGGATTCCGGACATCCCGTACATCACGTACCGGTAGCTACCGATGGTGCCGATGGTGCCGAGAGCACAGATTGCTGCAAGCTTCATTTTCTCTCTTCTTTCATCACGCGCGACCTTGTCGTCGAGCTGTCCGACCATCTCAAAAAAAGATGAACAAGCAGCTCGACAATAATGCCTACCGCAAAAATCACATATCTATATATCAACATACTTCGTCACAATTGAACGATATTAATATATTACAATTTATATAAAACCTTGTCAAGGAGACATCTGTGTAGATATCTGCAGCAGGGAATTCGACGCCTTGCCTGCTGCACACAGCCCAGGAAAAGGAAAAAGCCCCGTCAAATGACGAGGCTTGGTAAGTACGGACTACTTAGATATTTATTCACAGCCCGCAGAGGGGTCACAATACACGCTTCCACGTTCTGACTCGATAGTCAGGCTTGTATTGTTCCAGCACTCTGCGGGCGTCTTCTCGCGTATCTACACGGTAGCGAGGCGCTCATATGTACGAGCACACTCTAGCTAGCGGATACGCTAGCAAAAAAGTTCGTGTGACGCGGGAGGTCACCCGAGACAGAAGAGCCGGCAAGGCTCTCGATGCTGTCTCGGGTGACCCCGGATGAGTTGCGCGACTAGCGGGGGCCTCTAGGGCCCCAGATCGCTAGTCGCAGCCACCGCCGCCCGACGAACCGCTCGAATCGCAGCCGCCCGAGGTGTTGGGCGACGACACGGTGCCGACGATGGTCGAGGAGACATCGGAGGAAGTGTTCGAGGTGGGGCGACTGCCGGGCTTCGGCTTCGACGGTTTGCGACTCATGCTGATCATATTTTGGCTCTTTCTTTCGAAGGGTGCGCAAACACAGGTTGTGTAGGGCTTACACAGCACCTTTACTATGAAAGATACTATTTGAAGCCCAACACAAAACTAAACACTTTTATGCATATATCTAAATTATCAACGTACATGTGTCAAAGGAGGCTTTCACCTCGACCCTAACAGTTTTTACATATTATCACAAATATATTATTAAGTCAATGCTTATTGCAAACTTATTCAGATTCACTCTCAAGGAGTGTGAGCGTATCGTCTCCGATACGGATAGTGCTCTCGCCTGTCGCGCCGCGGCGAGCAAGTTCATGCGAGATTCCAAGCTTACGCATGATATCGCGCAATCGGTTGATATTCTCGAATCCATCGAAGTTTGTTCGACGTGCGAACTTTTCGATTTTGTCGCCAGACACCACGTAGGTATTGGTATCTTCATCATAACGAATTGCCCATGCGTCAGCTATCGCAGCCTGACTTAAGGTTATCACCGGCATGTCGTCTTCATCTGGATCTTCTATAGCAGAAGTGATAGATCGGGTATATTGCACTACTTGCACGAGCTCCCTTAAAAGTTCTGGAATTCCCTGGTGCGCTGCAGATGACACAGCAAACACTTTGGCTTTCTTGCCAGCAACCTCTTGCACAGCCTGTACTTGCATATCTATAATATCTTGATCAAGCCCTTCGCATTTTGTCAGTGCAACAACTTCCGGTCGCTCGGCAAGCTCGGCAGAATACTGCGAGAGTTCGGTTCGTATAGTTTGATACGCAGCGGCGATATCATCGCTATATACATCTACTAAATGCAGCAGTACGGCTGTTCGCTCCACGTGACGCAAAAAGGTATCTCCAAGTCCTTTACCTTCACTGGCGCCCTCGATAAGCCCGGGTATATCGGCGATTAGCAAGCTGCTGCTATCTATATCCGCTACGCCAAGGTTGGGCGTAAGTGTCGTAAATGCATAGTCAGCGATCTCTGGGCGGGCGTTACTCACTACAGATAGGAATGTCGATTTGCCAGCATTTGGAAATCCGACCAATCCTACGTCTGCAAGTAATTTGAGCTCCAGCTCTGCTTCAAAGGTATCGCCCATTTCACCGCGCTCAGCAATACGTGGCGCCTGGCGAGTTGACGATTTAAAGTGTGCGTTGCCAAAACCACCATCACCGCCCATGGCTATCACCACCTGTTGGCCATGGTCCGTCATGTCAGCTAACACCTTGTCGCCGCGTTTTACTAGTGTACCTACCGGCACTTTAACTATTTTGTCTTCACCGCTTCGTCCACGCTTTTTTTGTTTCGAGCCGTTCTGACCTGGTTCAGCTTTGAGTTCTGGCTTAAAGCGAAAATCAATTAATGTATTAAGATTGTCAGTGGCTTCGAAGATAATATCTCCACCCTTGCCGCCGTCACCGCCATCGGGACCGCCTTTGTCGACATATATTTCGTGACGCCAAGAGATGACGCCGTCACCGCCTTTGCCTGCTTGGATAAATACTTTTGCTGTGTCGACAAACATATCTGCTCAGTATAACAAAATTACCCCTATATTGATAGGGGTAATTTGCATATTTGTCAAAACTAGATTCTAGTGAATAAAACTATAGTTGCCGGCTTGACTCATCGGGATTGTTCGACTAGAAATAACATTGAATCCAGCGTAGTTCATCTCACTCACAGTAAATGAATCACCGTTGATTGTTTCGACAATCGCTACGTGACCATACCCTGCATAGCCGCCGCCATTTTGTAAGATTGCGCCAGGTGCAGGAGTGTTATTGACCGTGAAGCCTGCAGCTCTTGCGTTCATACTCCATGTAGAAGCATTACCCCAGAAGCTACCGATAGGACGGCCAAGCTGTGAGCGTCGCTCAAATGCATACCATGTACAGTTGCCGGGTGCATAGGCGTTGCCAGCAGAAGCGTTTGCCAATGCTAGATTTGCTGTACTGTTAAACGTGCCCGTCGTCTGGTTGTTCGAAGCGTAGTTGTTGTAGCTAGGCACTGGCTCTGGAGCTGGCGCAGATGGCTGGACACCGCCAGGAATAACAATTTGCATGCTATTTTTTACGCCTTCAACCTCTAAGTCATTGAAACTAATGATACGCTCGGGCAATGCTTTGTATTCTTCTGCGATAGAGGCAATAGTGTCTCCCTCTTCGACAGTGTATACAACACCATCTACTGGAGGAACTATGATGTCACGGCCGTTTTCAACACTGTCCGACTCCATATCGTTTGCCTACTTAATAGTTTGAGGGGATACCTCATGAGCGGCCGCTATAGACTGTACAGTATCACCAGTCTTTGCTTTGTAGGTAACAACAGTACGATTGTCCGCAGTCGGTTGTACGATTTGCGGCTTCGATATGATAGTGTCGTCTGTTTGTGCAATTTCTTGCTTTGCCTGCAGCGATGTCGAGAGGTTCGCAACGTTTGGCGCAACCGGCATTTGTGTTTGCATAGCAAAGTTAGCAGCGATGTCCGTTGCCATTTTTTGGTCTACATTTGCCGACGAAGAGGCGCCATTAGCTGCTCCAGGAGCAACGTTTGCCGTAGGCTGAGTGCTACTAGCAGAAGGTCGGTAGTAACCGATAGAAATAATTGAAAGAAATAGTACAAACACACCGCTATAAAGGAGCGTTTGACGAATAATTGCTTGTTTACTTGAAGATGTAGCCGTAGCTACTCTAGAACCCGAGGGTTGCTGTGAAACACTCTTGAGTGAACGTTTGTTCGATTCTTGAGATGTAATAGTCATTCTCCTGCAATCTCATTACTGTGATTACTAATACCGTACTTTGTCTTTCTTCTCGCAACAGAACAGGGCACTTGTCGACCAAATATTATGTGATATTAGTGTATAAAGTGCTGATTGAGCATAGCTCACGTACCCGTACGACAGTTCCGGCAGGCGCATTTGTGGGGTTAGATACTTTTTATTTTGATTACCCACCAAAGTTCTTTTCACAAATGTGCTAACACTTATACTATCAAAGTTCGCTGCAAATGTCAATGTTTAGCACAAGCAAGTCGGACCACATCAACGAGCTGGTAGCAAACAATTCGCCTGGCAGTGCTCACGGGTAAGCCGCTCATGTTCTTCGTTCGTTTCAGAAAAATACGTCACACCGTCGTCGCCCGACACAAAATATAGGTCGTCAGTGTCGGAAGGGTTTGCACCAGCTATAAGTGCGTCCAGCCCTGGATTCGAAACAGGAGTCGGCGTTAAGCCTGGCACTACTCGCGTATTATACGGAGAGTCTAGATCGACAGAAGGTTGGACGCCGAGCTTACGTGCACCATAGATAAACGTCACGTCGGAACCCAATACCATATCAATGTCTAATCGCTTGTGAAAAACTTGTGACACATGTGCCATTTCAGACTTGTTGGCAACTTCACCCTGCACAATAGATGCGAATATTATGCCCTCGTACAGCGACATACCCTGGGCCGCATACGCTGCCTCAAGGTTATTTGCTTCTATATCGGCATACATATGATCAAATAATTTAGTCAGTACATCTTCTACCGTAGAGCCTGTAAAGAAGTTGTACGTGTCTCCGTATATATACCCCTCTAGATCGGCTTCAGCGGGCTTACCTTTTAGAAGCGGATGGTCGTAATCTGCACCAAATGCAGACTCTATCTCTGTTTCGTTGTAACCTGCGGCGAGTAATACTTGCTTGGCATCGGTAAGGGTAGCTCCTGGCAAGAACGTAAGTGTAAACTCGTCTGACTTACCCTCTTCGAGGTGAGTGACTATATCTTGTACGGACGCGCTTCTATCGACAATATATACACCTGCTTTCAAACCGCTTGCTTGATTGAGCCTGTAGTACAACTCAAATGCAAACTGATTTTTGATGACCTTATCTTCTATAAGTTTTGCCGCGACATCCGAGCTTGTGTCACCGTCGCCTACGACAATGCGAGCAGTCTCCTGTGAACCCGGAGCCGGAGAGGATAGCTGATCTTTATACCACACATATGCCGCACCGACAGCGAATACCGCAAAAACGAGTAACACGGCAAAGCTAGTCCATAGCCAGCGCCGTTTATTAGACCTCTTCTTTACGGGCGCATCTTCAACACCAGTGCCTTCACTGCGTATTTGCTCGAGCAGCTCGTCTGAGACTTGTGGCCGAGTGATAGTTTCTCTTTCGCGCGGTGGTACCGGGGGGCGTTCAGGCTGCATAGTGCTCCTCTAAATAATCTTGTAGTATTATTGCTGCTGCTTCTTTATCGATATCTGCTTTTGAGTAGTTTTTACCCCGAGCTTGCAGACGCTTTTCGGCATGCACACTCGTGAGTGATTCATCTTGAAACTCCAACTTTGCTATGTCTCGCAACTGACGCGCGAATTGTTCGACATACTGAGTCTGTGCGGATGCCTCACCTTGCTGGTTGCGTGGATACCCGACCATTTCCTTGCCGCTCACTTCGATTGTGTCGTAGGGTATCGCGATACGAACACTGGTATCTGCTACAGCAACACCGATGCGTCGCTCGCCCACATCAAGGCACATAAGACTCTGTTTACTCATCGTTCGCAGATGCTCTATCGAGATTAAACTTAACGGTGATTTTATTAGTATCCTCGGGGACGGTATTGACCCAGAATGGGAAGAACTTTACATCTACATCATCGACGCCTTGTATCGACTTGAGGTCCTCTTGGATATCACCAAAGCGCTTAGTTTTAACTCGGTTTTTGATGTCATTGTCTTTTATCTCTGGACCAACTTGAGCCACAGCAGTAAGATTAACCGTACCACCAGCTTCGTTTGCGGCAAAATCGGCCAGCTGAGCTTCGGCTACACCAGATTCGTACACCCGCTGGTCACTCTCCTGAGATACACGACTTTTTGCAGCTGCTTCGATGTATTTCTCTAGCTCAGAGGTACTGATACCGTCCATTAGATAGGTTACAGAAGACGTCAATGTAGCGTTGCCGTCTGGCGCCTCTTTGCCAACTTCCGGCGCAGCTGCGGTCTCCGCCTGTCCTGTGCGGAAACTTGAGTCTATTGCTTTTACGCTACTAGGAAATTTCTTCTTTAGTGCCGCTTTTATCTCATCGCTGTTTTTTGCGGCAATTTGTTCAGAGGCCTTCTGTACATCTGCCTGCGTCACGATCTTTACTGTCTTTTTACTACCGCCAGACATTGCACTACCCGAAGCCTCAACACCGCGTACTGTAGCATCGTAGTCTCTCGCGGAAAGGTTATACTCGCCACCTATATTCACCGCCCTCACGCCAACTTTTACGGTGTCCTGCACTATGTCACCCTCTCCAATTTCGGTCCCGCCCAGTGTCGCACTCTCTGTGGTAGTGTACGTATAGTCGCCACTACTAAAACCAGTACCTACTGGAATTGATATTGGCCGAGCGCCTATGGAAGTTCGAGTGATTTCCATTGTTCCCGTTGCACGCTCACCTTGCTCCTCTGTGCCAGTCGCGGCAAATTCTACACTTGACTCTTCTTTTGTCTGCACCTGAACAGCTTTTATAGTAGCGTTGTCGACATTTGTCGTCAGAGCCGTACCCACAGTCAGCGCCGTCGATATACGCTCATCGCTAGTCTTAGCGGTGATTGTGACGGTCGCGTGAGGCGCAAAAAATATCGCCCATACCAAAAACCCTATTAGTAGTAGTACGCCAAGAATGATAAATATTAGTTTTTTGCGAAAACTCGAAAAGTTCGGTACTTTACCAGCCACTTTTGACTTACGGGGAGATTCATCTCCCTGCGGCGGTTTGGCATATGATTTTTTTTCTGGTGTGGCAGCCGATGTCACCGGAATATGTTTGGCTGCCTGTTTTGTACGATCTGTACTGGCAGCATGTTCACCAACTGGCAATAGCGACCCATCGATAATATCATCGTCGTCATCGACTTGCAGGGCGGCAATTTCGGGCACTTCAGGCTTAGTTTGAAGGTTTTTGGCTATCGGTAGCCCCGCACCTGCCGCCAGTGGAATAAGTGACTGATCGTTGGTGATGAGCACTAGATGTTTGCCGGCGTTTTTAGCCGTACGCTGAAGAATGCGTAGGTTAACTGCACTTTGCAGCGCACCAGTTCGTTTAGGCGGTACGAGTGCGACAACCTTTTCTTTGGCGTCTTTAACCTTACCGGTTATCGCGGTTACGTCGTCTTCGACATCGATATAGATTACATCTTTATTCATGCTATATTTTTAGGATTCGATTTAGTTTTTCTTTTATATTGTCTGTATCACTACTGCCTAATATTGTATCATACCCCACGCGCAGCAAGCCCATGGCTGTGATGTACGTATGGTCGTTGATTGTGCCCGTTTTGTCCGTTATACCTACTACTTCCGAAGGTTGAATATGATGAACGGTAGGCTTACGTGTAAATGGCAGCTCTTTGTACCAGTCACGTTCAGATAGAGCATCCACGAGCTCTTGTAAGCTCGCACCACCACCACAAAGCAATATGCGATTTGGCAAGTGGTCTACGGAGTCAAACTCACTAAGTGCCAACTCTACCCCGGATATCCATACGTCGAGCGTCTTATCGATAGCTACTCCGAGATGCTTTTTGATAGTTGGCTTAATATTTTCATGATCGATATTGAGTTTGAGTTTTTCTGCTTGCGCATATGTCAGGTCGAGCTCACTTGCAATGGTTCGCGTAAAACTTCGTCCGCCAATGCCAAACATCATCGTACCTTCTACGCCGCCGTCGTTAACAACCGCGATATCTGTCGTACCACCACCGACATCCGCGAGTATAGCGGTAAAATTACTACTTGCGTCTGTGCCGAGCAAGCTGCGACTCACTGCAAAAGGCTCCGCTGCGACAGCGACAAGTTCTAGAGCAAGCTCGTCTGCGACGCGCTCAAGCGCACCGATATGCACCATTGGTGCGAATGCCGTGTATATCTGTACTGACACGTCCTTACCCTGAAACCCTAGTGGGTTTGATACCTTATATCCATCTATATGGATACCAACAAGTGCGCTATTCACCAGCTTAATCTCTACGTCTTCATTTCCCGTCTCAAGTGCAATCTGTCGCTGAGCTTTTACCTGCGCACGCTCTTGTACTTTGTCGATGATAAACTCCATCTCTGCTTCGTCGAGCGGCCTGTCCGGCTGCGGGCGGCGATAACGAATAGTGTTGGTAGTGCCTTTTACAAGCTCCCCCGCAATACCGATAACCGCACGCTTAGCCTGCAATCCTGCTTGGTCTTCCGCTTCCGCTAGGGCTTCTTCGCAGTTGCGCACAACTCCCGATATGTCGGCGATAGCGCCAGAGTGCATGTCGCTGACATCTTGACGAGCTCGGCCAACGCCCACCACCTCAAGGTCATCACCCTCCACCTTAGCTATCATTGCTTTTACAAATTCTGTACCAATATCGACAGCTACGATGTAGTTTCTGTCGATAGAGTCATTTGCTCGTCTGCGTATTTTATCAAAAACCATATTTACAACTATTATATACTAGTTGCGCTTATGGTGCCAAAGTATTGTGTAATGTTATTTTTATGCTATAATAATTTTTATGACTTCCCAGGAAAAAATTCGTGCTCAAGAGCGAGACTTCTACCATACCGTAATGCTCGGTGCTGACGCGATGCTGCCCGGAAGCGGTTCACGGATCGACCTGCATCGAGTTGATGCGCCGAATCTAGTAAATGAACTGCGCAAAGATAGCTTTAGCACCCTCGATACTGGTGCACCTATTGATTACTTGCAACTACGCTACAACTCTCGATTAGAAACATTTTGCATTCACACTATGTCGCTCCTAGCTAGCCAAGGCAGAAAAGTGCGACTTAATAGAAAGAGCGAAGGATATGACGTAGCAATTACGTCCGGCAATATAGCTTCACCCAAGCCACGTCTGGATTTTCTCTCAAATCACGACGTCGCGCTCGCGTTTGGCGAACTTGGCATGCCGCTTCATCCGCCGACGGATGATCCTCTAGAGTATCAGAGCTGGCTACACTCCGTTACAGAGAAGGCACAGGCGTGGGGCACAAGAGACGAGTCGGTGATTCGACGTGCAAAAGCAGGCAGTATCACTGCAAGACTTGCCACCAAGCGCGAAGCCGATAGATTTCCAGATGGGAATCTAGTCGAGCGTGGTGGCGTTGAATACCGCATTACAGACAGCACACCACCGCTTAGTCCAGCGCAGGAGCCCGTAAACATCACCAATGTTGCCTACGTAGGCGAAACACGATCACTGACCGACATAGACTTTTCTTCATATATGCACGAAGAGCGATATTACCCGACGACCAGACAACGTGACCCCCGCACAAAGCGACACGAAGTATTACTAACACCAAAAAATCAAAGCGTATGGCTTAGAAGGCTCGTAGACGAAAACACCGGTATACCTTACGCAGCACCTACTTTAGAATAGCTTTCACTCGTCGAATACCCGCCGAGCTAGATTCTTCTTTAGTAATCTTAAACACTTTGCCGTCTTCGGCTAGCTGACCCGTATGGTCGACATGCGGGCCGCCACAAATCTCAAAACTCACTCGTTTTGGCTCGTCGCCCATCTTATATACCTTTACCGTATCGCCGTATTTATCACCAAATGCACCGATTGCGCCCATTTCAAAGGCCTGGTCGGTCGGATATTCTTGAAAAGAAACCGGTAGATCCCATGAAATCCATTCGTTCACGAGCCGCTCAACTTCGTCGAGTTGTTCGCGCGTCACTTTCTCGTCGTTATTAAAATCAAATCGCAAGCGCTCCTCTGTGATGTTGCTGCCGTGCTGCGTAACATGGTCGCCAACGACTTGTTTAAGCGCAGCATACATCAAGTGAGTCGCAGTGTGGTACTTTTTGTGCTGGAGTGTTTGCCCACCGAGACCACCTTTGAATTCACCTTTCGTGGCCGTCCTAGATCGGTTGCGCTGTTCTTCTAGTTTTTCGTCAAACTCTGCAACCCAATCCTCAGACATGACACCCCGGTTCTGCATCAATATAATCTCAACCGATAATTCCTTAGGGAATCCGTATGTATCCTGAAATTTAAATATATCCCCACCTGTAACAATAGGTGGTTTTGGCGCAGCAGCACCCGCCGGAACAAAACCAGCAATAGGGAATTGTTTGCCCAATTCTTTGATACCTTTACTCAAAGTTTGACGAAACGCCTTCTCTTCTTTAACAAGAGTCACAATAACTTCGTCTCGTTTTGCTTTTACTTCCGGATAATCGTCTACGTAAAGATCGGCAATGAGTGGCACAATTTGTTCAAGGAAATTTTGCTCAATCCCAAGTTCAAATGCAAAACGAATTGCACGGCGCAGGAGTCGTCGCATGACATAACCCTGCTCTTTATTGCTCGGCACACAGCCATCTACCGCGAGGAATGTTGCGCCGCGAAGATGATCGGCAATCACGCGCATGCTCTCCGTATGAGATTCGTATTTTTTACCGCTCAGCTCCTGGAGCTTTTCGATGATAGGCCACAGGAGGCTGATGCGATACACGTCTGGATTTTTATTTGCAGCGGCTGCAATTCGTTCGAGTCCACCGCCAAAGTCGACATTCTTTTTTTCGAGTGGCTCAAATGAACCATCTTCGAGGCGTCGATATTGCATAAACACTTGGTTGCCTATTTCCATAAACTGGCCGCTGTCGCTCGCAGGGTGCGCCAAACCGTAACCCTCGGCGTGATGCTCGGAGCCAAAATCGTAGAATACTTCGCTGTCAGGCCCACACGGGTCCCCTATCGGTGTTTTTTCGAGCCCCCCACCACGGCTCCACCAGTTTTCACCATCGTCGTAGTAGAAGATGCGCTCGCCAGGCTTGATACCGCGTTCGTCGCCATCCTCGGCGCTACCAATCTCTGCTATGTCTGCGCTCAGGCCTTTTTCTTGAAATATTTTTTGCCATATTTCCGCAGCTTCTGTGTCGCGAGGTATTCCTCGTGCTTCGTCCCCGATAAAACAAGTAACGTAGATTTTTTCTGGGTCGACGCCTGCTTTTTCTGTCAGAAACTCAAAGAACCAGCGAATCTGCTGCTCTTTAAAATAATCACCCATACTCCAGTTTCCAAGCATCTCGAAGAACGTCGTATGGCGATTGTCACCGACATCTTCGATATCTTGAGCACGCAGACAAGTTTGACTGTCGACAAGTCGCACACCAGCGGGGTGCGGCTGTCCCAGTAGGTATGGTAACAGTGGCTGCATACCACTGCCAGTAAACAGTGTCGTCGGATCATCTTTTAGTACAAGTGGCGCACGAGATATTACGGCATGCTGGCGCTCGTTGAAAAATTTCAGGTATTCGTTTCGGATTTGCTGTGCGTTCATATACTCACATTATAACAGAGATAGACGCACCGACAACGAAGCCCTAGGCACAAGTTCCGGTTATCTGCCCAGCCTGGTAACTCATACTGGGAGCTGTATTCGAATAGACACCACGAGTATAATCCCAGTAAGTTATCTCTATACCAACGTTGCTTCCCGCTGAATTGCACACTAAGTAAGCGATCGTGTTGTTGCCACTAATTGCGCTCAGCGCACCACCCGCGGCGGCACCGTAGGTGATAATGTTCGTGTTTGCTGGAAGTGCAGCTTCGGTGCCAGCGGCCGCTCCTGCAGTACCCGCTGCCGCAGTAAAGTTGCCAATCGAAGGATACTGTCCATAGTTTGCATTATAAATCTCAGCTTTCTTCAAAACAGAGTTGGCTAGAGAACGTGCAGAGGTCGCTTTGGCGCGATTCTGAACGCCATTAAACGCTACTATGGTGATAGCCGCCAAGATACCGATTACCACAATTACAATTAAAAGCTCAACAATAGTAAATCCTGAGCTGTTAGATGTGCGTGTAGTGTTCATGTTGCTTATGATTATATCACAAGACCATAGGTAACTGCCGTGGAGATGATGTAATCCGTATTTACTTCTTCTGTGCTTTGAGTTTCTTTTTGAGTAGACGCTTGCGAGAGGCGCCATGCCAGTTTTTGTGCTTAGCCATAACTATTCTTTCGTTCAATTTATTAATTACTTACACCATCTTAACACATGCGAAGCAACTTTTAGCATACAGGAACAGCCGTACCCCACCAACCTGTATTGACGTTGTAGCCTGTTTTGCACGAAGGTATGCCTTCGTAGTAGATTCGAATCGCATAGCTATCGTTCGCAACCGTTCCGCGCACATAATCGTACGAGCGAGACGGAGCCTTTGGATCCTGCGGAATGCTAGGAATATATTTCGGTACCAAGAAGCTATTGAGCGCGCCGACACTGCAGCCCGAGTTGTCTGCTCCACATGCTGCCGGGTACTGCCCCTCATCGACCTTATACATCTCTAACGCTTTTTTTATACCGGCAACATCGTTGGTGCGTCGACTATCGTAACCTCGTGTCTGCACGCCGTTAAATGCGACTATCGTGATAGCCGCCAAGATACCAATGACGACTATGACGATAAGGAGTTCGACGATAGTGAAGCCTGATTGTGTCTTAATTCTCATGTTGTTATTTTCGCTTATGGTTATTTATTTACTATATCATATCGCACGGATAGTCTACCGGCTACTCATACTATTTTAGCAATTGGCAACTATATTGATGCCGAATGCCCAACACCTTGCTTTGCAGCCATAAGCACATTGTTATATATAACTATTATGATATAATAAATTTAATTTTGAAATCAAATACGGAGTCACATGTCACTGCAAGAAAATAAATTTTATAGACAACCTCAAGAGTCGGCTTCACGCGAGACTTTTGGCGAAAAAGCCAAGCGATATTCTATCAATATCATAGGTGGAACCGCGATAGCATCTACAGCGTTGACTGGATATAATTTTGCCACAAATTCTGATACGCCCGAATCGCTTCGCGTTGCAGAAGCTAACACAAACAGTGACCAGGAATCTTACGCCAGTGAAGATAACTTTCTAAGCAATGAGCGACAAGATTTTCAACCGCAAGCATCTTCGTATCGCGACACAGTCACGATACACAGCGCCATACCAACTAGCGGTAATGCAGCAAGCTTTGATATACCGCAAATTGACATTGCAAGCGTACAGACAATTGCAGCGAGTACTCTCGAGACAGCCGCTGGACTTTCAGATGTAAAAATAACCTTCGCTATCGACGCAACAACCTCAGACGAAAGCCGAGCGGACTCACTCAACGGAGACAGCAACCTTGGAAAACCATCGCGCAACAATCAAATGCTTGCAGAGGGTGTCGCAGGCGCCACACGCGACTCCCTGAATGAAGCATTGGATACATCTTCTCTTGCAGATAACTACAACATAACAACGACCACATCTGGACGAGAGCACATACTTGATGCCAGCGAAGTCGCCGAAGTTCAACGCATAGCAGACGAACACTCAATGACAGCCATAGAGCTGACAAGTGCTCACAACGACAAACAACTCGAGTTAAATAATCCTGATCATGTTAACACAGTCATCGATCTACTAGACGAGGCGAGAAAACTGACAATAACCGCTACTATAGAGCACTCAAAAACAATACCTCAAAATTTTGAATCCAAATACGCATTATTTAAATCTTTGTGCATAAAAAAACACCAACTTTCAAATGAAATGCTCAAAACAATTATAGAAATAAAAAGTCTTTTGGAT